>OMNT01000043.1_pt1 | contig 127925 bp, 119 predicted proteins | sample 1672551 | NCBI WGS metagenome assembly OMNT01 (sample SAMEA3136698, study PRJEB25190) | human gut metagenome | reverse complement strand
CTTTCTCGTCGCGTCCCTGCCGCCTTGTGATATATCCGGCTTTTTCAAGCTCCCAAACGGCTGTACGGATAGCGTCGATACTTTCCCGGTTGATGTAGGACAGCCCCGAAAGGGTGTAGTCCCAATCCTCTGGCAAGGACAGCATTTGAGATAACAGCCCCTTTGCCTTTAAGGAAAGCTCCTTATTGCGTAAGTGGTGGTTGCTCATTACGGTGTAGCCTGTGTTGCGTTCCACACGGAAAACTGCCATAGCTTCATCACTCCTTTGCTTTAGATTTGTTGCGCAGTAGAACGCGGATTTTGAGGGGTAAGGTATCTTTTCCTTGCTTCCTCTGTTTTGCGTTCTGTAAGCCCGATAAATCAAGGCTTTTTTTGCCCCTACTGCGTAACATGAGGGCATAAAAATAGCGGCGTTCCTGTTCTCCCAGTGAGAGAGTGAGAAACGCCGCTGTGCGGGTCGCTATTTCATTTCTTCTGCTATCAGTTCTTGCATGACTTCTCCAAAGTCTGCCATGAAAGAAAAGATGAAGTATTCCAAAACGTCGGGGTCTGCGTCCATAGGCTCGGCTTCCTCTGAAAAAGGCAAGCCCATTAGCCCATAAAGCAGTTTGATGATTTTGAACAGCTTGCCCCGGTCGGTGGGGTTGTTCATGGTTACAAGTACGTTGGTAAGGCGGTTGATTGTTTCCATGTCGCCGCCTGTCGTTACCCATACCATTTCCGCGAACGGCTGCGTGATTGCCCCGGCGACAAGGTTTATCTTATCCTTGCCGATTTCGCCGGACGGAAGTATAATACCCTTAGTCAAAAGTTCGTTTTTCATGTCGTCCTCCTTATATTCTGTGGTGCTAAAATGGTGCCCGGTCTTACAAAAACACCTTATGCGGAGATATGACAAGAAAAATGAAGATATGCGGAAAACCTTGATTTTAAGCCATTTTCACATTGGTTTATAAACATTTGTGAGGACTTATAAAAGGTTTTGCGTCTATCAAATCAATAAAAAATAGTAAGGATATAATTATTGGCTTTCTAGATGAATTAATTGATACCGTCTCTAATTTTATTGAAAAAGAAAAGTTTAAAAACTAATAATTTAACCATAATGATGCACATAAGTTAATTGTTGAAACTGAGCGTATAAAATCAAGAACAATATTATTAAATTTTCCTTCATTATATTGATAATGTTTATACTAAATTTTATAGAAATAGTTTCGTAAGGTATGTAATAGAAGCAAGACTTTTGTAAGTGGCTTTATTAACATTCTCTGTATGATGGGATACGATATGGGATGGGCAGACGGTAAGGTGACGTGTGTTTTGACTATTTTTTATTTCAACCCAAAAATCACCACGTTTTGCTTATAAATGCGATGGTTGACCGACGTAGTTATATTACCTGCTAATGTATAGACAGCAAAACACCCCGAGCGCGTTTGCCCGGGGTGTTTTTTCTGCACAGCGCATAAAAAACCGGCCTGTGATCGCTCACAAGCCGGCAGTATCAAGCGTTACGCCTGTTCCTGTTCTTCAGCAACCTTGTTCAGCGCAGCCATCAGTGCGTCGACATCGATGCCGTGAACAACAGCGCCCTGTTCGATGTTTTCAAAATGAGCAGCAGCGCAGCCCAGGCAGCCCATGCCAAACTGCATGAATACAGGAGCGGTGCCAGGGTATTTTCTAACGGTATCGGAAATAGGCATTTCTTTGGTGATCAACATATGAAATCCTCCTTGAGTTGATAAAAGTTTGGTTCTTTGCTATAGTATATCAGACACCGCGAGGAAGTAAAACAATTTTAAGAAATAAATCTGGAGGGGCAGAGATGGAAAATTTTTATGATAGAACTGAACGCCTGCTTGGCGCCGACGCCGTCGCCAAACTCGCTCGAGCGCATGTCGTCGTGCTCGGTGTCGGCGGCGTTGGCTCCTGGGCAGCAGAAGCGCTGGCGCGCGCCGGGATCGGCGAACTCACGCTCGTGGATTTTGACCGCATCGCGCCGTCGAATCTGAACCGCCAAGTGCACGCCCTCACAAGCACCATCGGCCGCCTCAAGGTCGAGGTCATGGCTGAGCGCCTCGCTCAGATCAACCCAGCGCTCACCATCCACACCCACGCTGAGCGGCTCCTGCCGGAAGCGCTGCCGGATTATCTCGCAGATGGCGATTTCACCATCGATTGCATCGACGATGTGCAGGCAAAGGTGGCCCTCGCGCTCTGGCATCTGGAGCACAACAAGCGCATTGTCTCTTCCATGGGCACAGGAAACAAGCTCGGCACGCATCCGTTTAAAATTGCCGACATCAGCAAAACCTCCGTCTGCCCGCTGGCGCGTGCTGTGCGGCTGAGGCTGCGCAAGGCCGGCGTGAGCAAAGGCCTGCCCGTGCTCTATTCGGAGGAGCCCGCCTACACCCAGCCGCCAGACGGCGAAAAGCCCGGCACGATCTGCTTCCCGCCGGCGATGGCAGGATTGGAGCTGGCGCGCTATGTCACCAGCCAGATTCTGCAATGAAGGAATTTCTGAGATAATTTCTGATTATGTCTGGTCCAAAACCAAAATCTATGTTAAACTTAAGCTATAAGAGAGGTTTCACGGTTTAGGAGGATGAACAATGGCTAGTGAACATGTGATTGCAGTCGACGAGAGCAATTTTCAGGAAGTCGTACTGGAATCAAGAGAACCTGTACTTGTGGATTTCTGGGCCGAATGGTGCGGACCTTGCAAAATGCTGAGTCCGATCATCGACGAAGTTGCCAAGGAAAACGTCGGCAAGGTCAAGATCTGCAAGCTGAACGTCGACAATGCGCAGCGCATTTCCAAGCGCTATGGCGTCATGAGTATCCCAACTGTGATGCTGTTCAAAGATGGCGAAGAAGTGGAGCGCGCCATTGGTTTTCGACCAAAATCCGATATCATCCGGATCATCAATCTCTGATCCTCATCACATCGCGCAGCGGTTTTCTGAAAGCCGTTGCGTTTTTTTATGAGAAATTTTGACAATGTGTCAGAATTTATTGCTGCGCGCTGAAAAACGTGCTATCATGCATGAAGAAAAATTCACGAAGGAGACGAAAATTTATGAGAAAAGATTTTGGCACAAAAACCTGGTTCTATCCACAGCCTGTCATGATCATCGCCGCCTACGACGAAAACGGCGAAGCAAACGCGATGAACGCTGCCTGGGGCGGTGTCTACGCCAACGACAAGGTGATGCTGCGCATCAACCACGGCCACAAGACCACACAGAACATCATCGCGCGCGGCGCTTTCACCGTGGCCTTTGCAGACGTGGACAACGTCGTCGCTTCCGACTATGTCGGCATCGTCAGCGGCAACGACGAGCCGCAGAAAATGGCAAAATCCGGCTTCCATCTGACAAAGAGCGCTCATGTCGATGCGCCGCTCATCGAAGAGCTGCCAGTCGCCATGGAATGCACCCTGGTGAAGGTCAATGAAGATGGCAACATCATCGGCAAGATCGAAAACGTCAGCGTTGACGAGCGCGTGCTCGACGCCGACGGCAACCTCGACTTTACAAAATTCCGTCCGATCTCATTCGAACCGGCGCACGCCGACTACCGCGTTCTCGGCGAAAAGGTGGCAGACGCCTTCCAGATTGGTGCGCAGTTGAAATAAGCACGCATTTTCCGGCTGCTCGTTTTCCGCAGCCGGATTTTTTTCGCCAAAGCTGGCTTTCCTGCGCGGATTCTTTTGACGCCAGGCGGCAGCGCATGCTATACTGAAAGAGTGTAGTGCTGCCTCTGCAGCGCAAAACGAACAACGCAAGTAGCAAAGGGTGATCCGTATGTTATGTCCAGTTTGTGGCGGGCAAAGCCGGGTGTTGGATACGCGAACCAACGACAGCGTTAACACCGTGAAGCGCCGCCGGGAATGTGTGGAATGTGGCAAGCGTTTTACGACCTATGAAAAGATTGAGGATATGCCGCTGATCGTGCGAAAAAGATCCGGACGCACCGAGCTGTTCGACAAGGCCAAGATCCTGCGCGGCCTGGCGAAGGCCTGCGAAAAACGTCCGGTGACCATCGATCAGCTCGAAGAAATGGTCGACAACATCGAAAAGCAGCTGAAAAACAATTACACCGAAGTCTCCACCTCGGAGATCGGTCAGACCATTCTCGAGCACCTGCTCAAGCTCGACCAGGTGGCGTATATCCGTTTTGCGTCGGTTTATAAGGATTTTTCGGATATCGAGAGCTTTTTCAAGGAGCTGGAGACGCTGAAAGAATCGGTGAACACCGGTGACTGAACCCTATCTCAGCGACCGCTTCGTCGTGCTGGGGCGTCGGCCCTTCCGGGACAACGATGCCCATCTCGTGCTGCTGGGAGAGCAGCTGGGCAAGTGTGTGGCGCTGGCAAAGGGCGTTGGCAAACCAACGAGCAAGCTCTCGTCGCTTTTGGAGGTTGGAAACCTCATCGAAGCAGAGCTTTACGATGGCAAAGCCGGCTACACCCTGCTTTCAGCTAGTCAGGTGGCGGGTTTCAGCCGTCGGTTTGCTTCCTACGAAGCGCTCTGCACAAGTGTGACGATCTGCGAGCTCACCGACGCCGCCCTCGAGCAGGGGCCGGGGGAGGAAGAGGTGTTCCGTTTTCTCACACAGACCCTGGCTGCGATGAACGACCGCAACCTCATCGAAATGCGGCTGCGCTTTGAGTGGGCGCTGCTCCAGTGGTCAGGCTACGCGAGCGACGATCCGCAGGATTTTCTCGCGCTGCTCGCGCGCTTCTGGCGCACAGAAACGTTTTCGCCAGAAAAGCAGGCGCTCGCAGATGAGCTGCTGGCTTTTTTCAGCGTGCCTCTCTCAAGCGCGCGCGTCGGCGATTATCTGCTCTCGAAGCAGGCACGAAAAACCATGCGCCGCCTGCTCGACAAGCTCATAAGCTCCCAGCTTTCGCTGCGGCTCAAGAGCGTGGCGCTCTTAGATGCGGCAACAATGCAATTCTATCCTTGACAAGTGGACAGAATCACGTATAATATTTCCTATACTATAGAAGAACGATGACGAAGAGAAAAAGCTGCAAGTCAGTTCCAAGCGAGTCGGTGATGGTGAGAGTCCGATACTGCGAACAGCCCATAAGGCGCTTCCGAGTTCATTTTTTAAGCGGACATGCAAATGTCAATCAGGGTGGAACCGCGGGTAATGCTCGTCCCTGTCAGAAATGACAGAGGCGGGCTTTTGTATTTTTTAGGAGGATGCTATGCAATTTCAAGAAATGATCTTATCGCTGAATAAGTATTGGAGCGACAACGGCTGCATCATTCTGCAGCCATACGACATCGAAAAGGGCGCCGGCACGATGAATCCGGCCACCTTCCTGCGCGCGCTCGGGCCAGAACCATGGAACGTCGCCTATGTTGAACCTTGCCGTCGTCCGGCGGATGGCCGCTATGGCGACAACCCAAACCGCCTGCAGCATTATTACCAGTATCAGGTCATCCTGAAGCCATCTCCGGACAATATCCAGGAGCTCTATCTCAAGAGCCTGGAGATCCTCGGCATTGACCTGCTCAAGCACGACGTGCGTTTCGTCGAGGACAACTGGGAATCGCCAACCCTCGGCGCCTGGGGCCTTGGCTGGGAAGTCTGGCTCGATGGCATGGAAGTCACCCAGTTCACCTATTTCCAGCAGTGCGGCGGCATTGACTGTGATCCTGTCTGCGGGGAGATCACCTACGGGCTCGAACGTCTGGCCATGTTCATCCAGAACAAGGAAAACGTCTACGACATCGACTGGATCGGGGATGTGAAGTACGGCGACGTGTTCCATCACAACGAAGTGGAATATTCGAAGTACAACTTCGAATTCTCCGATGCGACCATGCTGGCAACGCTTTTTGATATGTACGAAAAGGAAGCAGAACACGTGCTCGAATGTGGCGTCGTGCAGCCAGCTTATGACTACGCGCTGAAATGCTCCCATGTGTTCAACCTGCTGGATGCACGCGGCGCGATCAGCGTCACCGAACGCACGCATTATATCGCACGCGTCCGCAATCTCGCCAAGAAATGCGCTGAAGCTTATGTGGAAGAACGCCGCAAGCTCGGCTTCCCACTGTGTAAATAAGAGGAGGATATGATGGCTGAATATCTTTTAGAAATTGGCATGGAAGAAATGCCGGCTGCCTACATGAATGGCGCCGTCAGTGATCTCAAGAAAAACGCGCAGGCGCTTTTTGAAACCGTTCGCCTGACCTACGATTCTCTCGAAACCTACGCCACCCCACGTCGTCTCGTGCTTGATGTAAAAGGCCTGGCCGATCTTCAGGAAGATCTTTCCGAAGAAGTCAAGGGCCCATCTGTGAAGGCCGCCTACAAGGACGGGCAGATCGCCAAGCCGCTGGAAGGCTTCCTGCGCGCCAACGGCTTCACCGAAGCAGACGTCTACACCAAGGAAATGAAGAACGGCGAATACGTTTTCTGCAAACGTGAGGAAAAAGGCCGCCCAGCGAAGGAGATCCTCGCAGAAGTCATGCCAGGACTCATCCTCGACATGAAATTTCCGAAGAGCATGCGCTGGGGCAGCCTCGATCTGCGCTATCTGCGTCCGATCCGTTGGGTCGTTTCCCTCTTTGACGCCGAGATCGTACCATTTACCGTCGGCGTGCTCGAAGCTGGCCGCACCACCCGCGGACACCGCACCCTCGGCCACGAAGCCGTAGAGATCAAGGATGCCGCAGCTTATTTTGAAACCATGGAAAAGGAATACGTCATCGCCAGCCAGGCGCGCAGAAAAGAAATGATCCTTTCTCAGATCGCTGCCATTTTCGACGGTACCGACGAACATTACCAGGAAGACAACGCCCTCCTCGAGGAAGTCATCAACCTCGTCGAATATCCAACAGCGCTGCGCGGCAGTTTCGATGAAAAATACCTCGCGCTGCCAGATGAGCTCGTCATCACCCCGATGAAGGAGCACCAGCGCTACTTCCCAGTGCTGAAAAACGACGGCACCCTGACCAACGGTTTCATCACCGTGCGCAACGGCACCGCTGAATACCTCGACATCGTGCGCGCCGGCAATGAAAACGTGCTGCGCGCCCGTCTCGCCGATGCAGAATTTTTCTACCAGGAAGACCTCAAGCGTGGCCTCGAATCCGGCGAAGAAAAGCTCAAGGCCATCGTCTTCCAGGAAAAGCTCGGCACCGTCTATGAAAAGACCCAGCGTCTGCAGATCATTGCCGCAGGCATCGCCCACGATCTCCACGTCAGCGACAGCGTGCGTGAAGACGCCGTCACCGCTGCCCGCTGCACAAAGATGGACCTCGTCTCGAACGTTGTTTCCGAATTTCCTGAGCTGCAAGGCCTGATGGGCGAATATTACTACATCGCCGAGCATCCGGACAAGAAAAACGTCGCCCAGGCCATCCGCGAGCACTACATGCCACGCTTCGCCAACGACGCTCTGCCGGAAACCGTCGAAGGCAGCATCGTCAGCGTCGCCGACAAGATCGACACCATCGTCGGCTGCTACTATGCCGGCATCATCCCAACAGGCTCCCAGGACCCATACGCCCTGCGCCGCCAGGCACTGGGGCTGGCCAATATCATCATCGACAAAAAATGGTCCCTCTCGCTGTACCGCCTGATCAACATCGCCTGCGAAGCTTATGCAAGCACCGGGCTGCAGTTCGGCGACGACAAAACGAACGCCACCATCCATCAGTTCTTTGAACAGCGTCTGCTCAAGATCTTCAAGGATATGGCCATGCCAAACGACATCGTGCAGGCCGTTATGAAGGTTGGCTACGACGATTTCTACGATGTCATCCTGCGCGCTGAAGCTCTCGCTGCCTACGTCAAGAGCGACGACAAGGACGCCGTCAAGGCCACCCTCGACAACAGCGGCCGTGCTGCAAACATCACCGAAAAAGTCGAAGCCCTCACCATCGATCCTGCGCTCTTTGCAGCAGACGAAGAACGCGCGCTCTATGATGCCGTCAGCGCCTGTGAAGAAGCGCTGCCAGGGCTCGTCGAGAACAAGGACTACGCTGCTGTGATCGCACGTTTTGCAGCGCTCAATGGCGTCGTCGAAACCTTCTTCGAAAAGATCCTCGTCATGGACGAAGATCCTGCCATCCGCGCCAACCGTCTCGCCCTTGTAAAGCGCTATGAAAGTGTGCTCGGCGCTTATTACAAGCTCAGCGAAGTCACGAACGCGTAAAGCAGGTGACACCATGTTGAGCATGACAGGCTACGCGTCACTCACCAGAGAATGCGACGCCTTTTCCGTGCAGATCGACATCAAATCGGTCAACGGAAAATACAGCGATCTGCGTCTGAATGCGTCAGCCTTTGACAATAATTTTCTTGAAACCCTGCGCAAGTGCGCCGCCGCGCGCACTGTGCGCGGTCAGGTGACGGTGGATGTCGCCCTCAAACGCGGCGCACGCGTCGGCGATCTCTACCGCCTCGATATTTCGCAGCTCGAGCAGTATCAGAAGGATTACGAAGAAGCCTTCGGCAAGATCAAGGGCGACTGGAAACACATGAAGCATTTTCTCAAGCTCGATCGCGTAACAAAAAAAGACGAATTTACCTTCGACGCTGAGAAGGATGGCGAATTTGTTCTCGCCGCGCTGAACGACGCCTTCGATGCCTTTTTCGCTTCCCGCGCCGAAGAGGGCGCGCGACTGCAGAAGGATCTGCTCGCCAAGATCGCCCAGCTGGAAGAGACACGTGCCGCCATCGCGCGCCGTGTGCCAGAGCTGGAGCAGGCGTACCGCGCGCGCCTGGAAACGCGCATGCGCGAGTTCATCGAAAACCTTGACGAGGTCGACGAAGCGCGCATCCTTTCTGAGGTTGCCGTGCACGCCGTAAAATCCACCATCGATGAAGAGCTCGTGCGGCTCGCCTCTCATTTCGAAAAGCTCCGCACGCTGCTTGCAAGCGACGATCAGCTCGTCGGCAAAAAGCTCGATTTCTATATGCAGGAAGTCAACCGCGAATACAACACCATCGCCTCGAAAGTCAGCGATATCCAGGTCGCCGAAGAGATCGTCGAAAGCAAGGTCATCGTCGACCAGATCCGCGAGCAGGCGCAAAATATCATGTAGGGGAACATCATGACATTTTTGAACATTGGTTTTGACAACATGGTCGCCACAGATAAAATCGTCGCCATTGTTTCTCCGGAAGGCGCGTCGGTCAAACGTCTCGTGCAATACGCCAGGGAGAATCATCGCCTCATCGATGTTTCATCGGGACGAAAAACGCGCGCTGTTGTGATCACAAGCGACGACTACATTTTGCTGTCGGCGATCCAGACCGACACACTGGCTGGACGCATGAACGATTGATTTAGAAAAAGGAGAGAACAACCTATGCTGACCCACGACACAAAAGGGATTCTGTTGGTGATGAGCGGTCCGTCTGGCGCCGGGAAGGGCACACTCTGCGCCCATCTGCGCGAGCAGATCCCGGTGGCGCTGTCGATCTCGGCGACTACCCGCGCACCGCGCAAAGGCGAGCAGGAGGGCGTCAATTATTTCTTCATGACCCAGGACGAATTTAAGCAGAAGATCCAGGAAGATGGCTTCATCGAATGGGCCAAAGTCTATGACAATTACTACGGCACGCCGCGCAAATATGTTGAAGATATGCTCGACGCTGGTCAGAATGTCATGCTCGAGATCGATCCGCAGGGCGCCAAGAGCGTGAAGCTGCGCATTCCAGACGCCGTGCTCGTGTTCATCATGCCGCCATCCTACAAGGAGCTGGAACGCCGCATTCGCGGTCGCGGCACAGAAACTGAAGAACAGATCGAAAAACGTTTATCGTGTGCTGTTGGTGAAATTAATACATTAGCCGCCTACGATTATGTTATAATAAATGCAGACATCCAGGCTGCCGTTGACAACCTTAAAGCGATCATCGCAGCTGAACGGTGTAAAGTAGCAAGAAATACCTCGCTTCCAACGACGTTTATATTAGAAAAGGACAGTGAATGATATGATCCAACCAAGCATTGACGAATTACTCGAAAAAACCGACAACAAATACACTCTGGCCGTCGTTGCAGCCAAGCGTGCCCGCGAACTCGTCGATGGCGCTGAGCGCTACACGGATGCGCCAACAGATAAGGCTGTTTCCATCGCCCTCTGCGAAGTCGGCGAAGGGAAAGTCACCTATCGTTTCAACGATTGATGCGCCATGAAGATCGTAGTGGGTGTAACCGGGAGCATCGCGGCGTATAAAGCCGTCGACCTGGTGAATCAATGTCGCAAGCTCGGCCACGAGGTGCGCGTTGTCATGACGAAACATGCAGCAGATTTTGTGCAGCCGCTGACCTTCGAAGCGATCGCGCATGCGCCAGTCGTATGCGACATGTTTGCAGAAGGCGTCGAGGCGCTGGCGCACATCAGCCTCGCAAAATGGGCCGATGTCTGCATCGTTGCGCCGGCAGATGCGAATGTGATCGCAAAAATGGCGCACGGCCTCGCCGATGATTTCCTTACAACCTTCATCCTCGCCTTCGACGGTCCCGTGCTCGTGGCGCCGGCGATGAACACCGTGATGTATCATCAGCAGGTCACACAGGACAACCTCGCGCGGCTGAAAAGCTACGGCTACGAGATCGTTTCACCGGCAAGCGGTCAGCTCGCCTGTGGAGACATTGGCGAAGGCAAGCTCGCAGATCTGGAGACGCTGCTGTTTCATCTGGAAAAAAGCGTCACCGCGCAGACGCTGGCTGGCTTTCGTCTCGTCGTCACCGCCGGACCAACCGTTGCACCAATCGATCCGGTGCGCTTTGTGACCAATCATTCGAGTGGCAAGATGGGCTTTTCCATCGCACACGAAGCCGCGCTCCGCGGCGCTGAGGTGACACTCGTTGCCGGTCGCGTGCAGCGTCCGACGCCAGTCGGCGTTTCCCGCGTCGATGTGGCGACGACAGCAGAGATGCTCGCTGCCATCGAAGCGCTGATGCCAGAAGCCGACGGTCTGATCATGGCGGCAGCGCCGGCAGATTACACGCCGGCTGAGTACCATGAAGAAAAGATCAAAAAAGCAGGAGACGAACTCGTCCTTGCATTCAGAAAGAATCCTGATATACTAAAGACGCTGAAGCCGATTCTCTCAGACAAGATCGTCGTTGGTTTTGCCGCCGAGAGCCATCAGCTGTTAGAAAATGCAGAGAAAAAATTAAAAGAAAAAAATCTGGATTTTATCGTCGCAAACAACATCGCCGGAAAGGACACCGCGTTCCGCTCCGACTACAATGCGGCGACCATCATCTATAAGGACGGTCATCAGGAAGTGATCCCGCGCCAGCTGAAAACCGAACTCGCGGATAAGATTCTTGATGAGATCCAACACATCCGATGCCAGAAGGAGGAACGATAATTGAAACAGTTTTTTACATCCGAGTCTGTGACCGAAGGGCATCCTGACAAGATCGCTGATCAGATCTCCGATGCCATTTTGGATGCCATTCTTGAAAAAGACCCAAACGCCCGCGTTGCCTGTGAAACCTTCGTCACCACCGGCATGGTGCTGATCGCCGGCGAAATCTCCACGAAATGCTACGTGGATATGCCAAAGATCGCTCGCGGCGTCATCAAGGACATTGGCTACCATGACATGAACCACGGCTTTGACTACAAAACCTGCGCCGTGCTCACCTCCATCAGCGAGCAGTCTGCCGACATCGCCATGGGTGTTGACAAGGCGCTGGAAGCAAAAATGGGCGAAATGGACGACTCCGAGCTCGACGCCATCGGCGCCGGCGACCAGGGCATGATGTTCGGCTATGCCAGCGATGAGACCGACGCCTATATGCCGCTGCCAGTGTATTATTCCCACGCGCTGACCCGCCGTCTCGCGGAAGTCAGAAAGAGCGGCGAGGTGCCATTCCTTTTGCCAGACGGCAAGAGCCAGCTCACCGTTGAATACGTTGACGGCAAGCCAACGCGCATCGACGCCGTGACCATCTCCACCCAGCATACGTCCGATGCCAGCATCGACGAAGTGCGCGAAGCAGTCATGGATAAAGTCATCAAGGCGGTGCTCCCTGCAGAGATGCTCGACGAAAACACCCGCTACTACATCAATCCAACCGGGCGCTTTGTCATCGGTGGTCCTCAGGGGGACACCGGTCTTACTGGCCGCAAGATCATCGTCGATACCTACGGCGGCATGGCGCGCCATGGCGGTGGTGCCCTCTCCGGCAAGGATGGCACGAAGGTTGACCGTTCCGGTGCGTACGCTGCACGCTACGTTGCCAAAAACATCGTCGCTGCCGGTTTGGCCAAGCGCTGTGAAGTCCAGCTCGCATACACGATCGGCGTAGCGCGTCCAATGTCCATTTTCGTCGAAACCTTCGGCACCGGCATCGTTGATGAAGAAAAGCTCGCGCAGGTGATCGGCGAAGTCTTCGATCTGCGCCCAGCGGCCATCATCCGCGATCTCGACATGCGCAAGCCGATGTATCGTCAGTGTGCAGCCTACGGTCACTTTGGCCGCACCGATATCGACCTGCCATGGGAACGCCTGGATAAGGTGGATGCGCTGAAGCAGGCTTGTGGTGTAGAATAATGAACGTTCAAGCAGATATCTCAGGATATCTGCTTTTCATCTATTTATGAGGAGGTGAGCGCATGGAATATTGCCGCGTCATTGTCGACGGCGCGCCTTTTGTCAACGAGGATGGATTCACTTACCGTGTTCCGCCGTTCCTGGAACAGTTCGTCGCCATTGGCAGCATCGTCTACGTGCCTTTCGGCAAAGGCGACAAGCTGAAGATCGGCTTTGTCGTCAGCGAAGAGGCTGCGGTAGAAACAGAAGCGGCGCATAAGATCAAGGACATCGTCATGGTCAACCATCTTTCGCCGGTGGTCACACCGGAGCTGATGGCGCTTTGCCGCTTTGTCGCCGATTCCTACGCCTGTGCGCTCATCTATGCCCTGCGCCAGGTGGTGCCAAAATACATGCTGCACCACGCCTTCGTGGCCTTCGAGGAGATCGAAAGCGGCAAACGCACGGCGCTCAATCGCCGCAGCATCAAAGACGGCGCCGCTGGCTGCGCGGCTGGAACGCTGCGGCTCGTTCCCCATGAACCGACGGCAGAGCCTGGCGAGCGCTTTTGGCAGCTCACTTCTGAAGAAAGCGCGACGATCGAAGCCTGGATGATCGCGCTGAAGCGAGCGCCGAAGCAGAAAGCCGTGCTTCAATTCATCCTGCAGCAGGGGATCGTCGACGGGGAACGTCTGAACGAAGCCTTCGACGGCTGCCAGCCAACGCTGCGCACCCTCCGTGAAAAAGGATACATCCGTGAATGCGCACGCCCTGCGGCGAAGGCGACTGACGAATACGCCCTGACGCCAGAGCTCGTCATGACCGAGCGCCAGCAGGCTGTGTTCGACGCCCTGCGCACACAGCTCGATGCGCACGCCTACCACAAGAGCCTGATCAACGGCGTCACCGGCTCAGGCAAAACGCTGATCTATGAAAAGCTCACAGAAACCGTCATCGCCCACAAGCGTCAGGCGCTCATCCTCGTTCCGGAGATCGCGCTCTCGCAGCAGCTCTTCGAGCGCCTGCAGAAACGTTTCGGTGCGCGCATCGCGCTCCTGCACAGCCAGCTCACTGAGCGCGAGCGCTACGAGATCTGGCTGGCCACACAGGCGCACGAGATCGATATTGTGCTGGGGCCGCGCAGCGCGCTGTTTCTGCCGTTTGCCGATCTCGGGCTTGTCATCATCGACGAAGAGCACGAGTCAAGCTACAAGCAAAGCGAGCCCGATCCGCGCTATCACGCGATCCGCGTTGCCGAATACCTCGCGCAGAAAAATCAGGCGCTGCTCCTTCTCGGCAGTGCGACACCGTCTGTCGACACCCTCTATGAAGTGGTGCAGAAAAAATGCAGCATCTACAACCTGCCAGACCGCATCGGCCAGGCTGCGCTGCCGGAGATGCGGCTCGTTGATATGACAGAGGAGCGCAGGCAGGGCAACCACGGCATTCTCAGCCAGGCGCTGCGGGAAGCGATGGCCGCATCCCTCTCGCGCGGTGAGCAGGTGATCCTGCTGATCAATCGCAAGGGCTATTCCTCGTCGATCGTCTGCCACGAATGCGGCGAGGTCATCCGCTGTCCGCGCTGTGACATCCCGCTGACCTACTACCAGTCGACTGGCGAGCTGAAATGTAATTACTGCGAATACCATCTGCCAATGGTCAGCGCCTGTCCGTCCTGCGGCAGCAGCTTCATCGACAAGCGCGGCACCGGCACAGAAAGCGTCGAAGAAGAATGCGCGCGGCTCTTTCCGAAGGCCGTCGTCGCTCGTCTGGATGCGCAGGCCCTCGCCAACAAGGCGTCGCGCGACCGCGTCCTCCAGGATTACGCCGACAGGCGCACCAACATCCTCGTCGGCACGCAGCTTCTGGCAAAGGGGCTGGATTTCATCAACACCACCTGCATCGGCGTGATCCACGCTGACCTGACGCTGAATCTGCCGGATTTTCGCAGCGCCGAACGCTGCTTCCAGCTCATGGTGCAGGTAGCCGGCCGTGCTGGCCGCGACAACAAGCCGAGCACCGTTTTTATCCAGACCTATCAGAAGGACCACTATGCTTTCGCAGACGCCTGCCAGCAAAACGTGCACCAATTCTTTCTGGACGAGATGGCGTTTCGCAAGCAGTGGCTCTATCCGCCGGTCGTCCGTCTCTGCCGCGTTATTGTCTCGGATTTTGACGCGAATGATGTTGAGAAGTCGATGCGTTCCATTTATAATTATATTGTGCGACTGCCGATCCGGAAGGAGGTCATCGGCCCATCCTACGCGCCGTTGGCAAAAAAGAACAACCGCTATCGCATGCACCTCATCATCAAAACAACAGAGGAGGAGGACGTGCAATCGCTGATGCGCCAGTTCCGCAGCGACCTGCAGTCGATGCATTTGAAAAATTCCACCCGGGTCCTCATCGACATCGACCCGGAAAATATTTTCTGATCCTGAAAGGAGAACACAATGGCTAGATATAAAGTTGTTTTGACAGGCGATCCTGTGCTGCGCCGCATTGCGCATCCTGTCAAAGAAGTGAACGATAACATCAAAAAACTCATGAACAACATGGCAGAGACCATGTACCACGCCAAGGGCGTCGGTCTGGCAGCGCCGCAGGTCGGCATCAGCAAGCGTGTGATCGTCGTCGACATCGGTGAAGGGCTGTTCAAGCTCGCCAATCCGGAGATCGTTTCCTCAAGCGGCATCCAGGATGGAGCCGAAGGCTGCCTCAGCGTGCCGGATGTCGTCGGCAATGTCAAACGCAGCGAGCATGTGAAGGTCAAAGCGCTGAACGAGGACGGCGACGAGGTGACGATCGAGGCCTCTGGCTATCTGGCGCGCGCCTTCCAGCATGAGATCGATCATCTCAACGGCATCATTTTCACCGACAAAGCCACCGCGATTGAAAGGGTGACAGACTGATGAAGATCGTTTACATGGGCACGCCGGATTTTGCGGTGACCATCCTCGACCGGCTGATTGCTGCCGGGCACGAGATCGATCTCGTGTTCACGCAGCCGGACCGCCCAAAGGGCCGCGGCAAAAAGCTGCAGGCGCCACCGGTGGCCCAATATGCGAAAGAACATGGGCTGAAGCTTCTGCAGCCGGAATCGATCCGCACGCCAGAGATCGAAGCGCTGCTCGCTGAAAGCGCGCCAGACGTCGTCATCGTTGCTGCCTACGGCCGCATTATTCCGGATGCTCTGCTGAAAATGCCGAAATACGGCTACATCAATGTTCATGCGTCGCTCCTGCCAAAATACCGCGGCGCCGCTCCGATCCAGTGGGCGTTGCGCAACGGCGATGCAGAGACCGGCGTCAGCATCATGAAGCTCGAATCCGGTCTCGATGAAGGGCCGGTTTACAAAATGGCCAAGCTTGCCATCGCGCCAGAGTGGAACAAGAAAGATCTCTTCGACGCGCTGGCTGTGCTCGGCGCCGACTGTCTGCTCGAAACCCTGGCCGAGATCGATTCTCTCACGCCAGTCGCCCAGGACCACGCCAACGCCACCTACGCGCCAATGTTTGGCAAGCAGGATGGTTGCATCGACTTCGCGCAGCCTGCAAAAGTGCTCGTCGATCTCAGCCGCGCCCTTGAGCCGGACGACAGTATATACACATTTATTAACAATAAACGAATTGCCTTTAAGAGCGTTGCGATTTCTGATAATATAGAAAACAAATCAGCAGTTCCCGGAACGGTGCTCGCTGTCAGCAAAAAATCCATCGATATTGCGACAGGCGACGGCGCACTCCATGTCACTGAGGTGCAGCCTGCCGGGAAAAAGCCGATGGCCATTCAGTCGTTTTTGAATGGTCACCCGTTACAAGTTGGCGATCGTTTTTTAATTGAGAGTTGAGGTAAAATGTTTTTCTGGGATATTTCCATGATCATTCTGATCCCTGGTCTGCTGCTCGCAATGTATGCACAGGCCAAAGTGTCGTCGACCTACAACCGCTACAAGAAGATCACTTCTCACAGCGGCTACACCGGCGCACAGTTTGCGCGCAAAATGCTCAACGACAACGGATTGTACGACGTGACGATCACGCAGATCAGCGGGCGCATGAGCGACCACTACGATCCGCGCGCCAATCAGGTGCGTCTGTCTGCTGAAGTTTACAATGGCACAAGCATCGCATCGCTGGGCATCGCCGCCCACGAAGTCGGTCATGCTGTCCAGCATGCGACGAATTATTTTCCGCTGACCGTGCGCAATCTGGTCGTGCCAGTGACGAATTTCAGCAGCAGCATCTACATGCTGTTCATCTTTATCGGGATCATCATGAACAGCTTCTCGATGATCCAGTTCGGCATCATGCTGTTTGCCGTCATCGTCATCTTCCAGGTCATCACGCTGCCGGTTGAGTTCAACGCCAGCCGTCGCGCGATCGCGACCCTCGGCGGCGACGGTGTGCTCGATGCCGAGGAACTCAGCGGCGCCAAACGCGTTCTCGGCGCAGCCGCAATGACTTATGTCGCCGCCATGGTGACCGCTGTGCTGCAGCTTTTGCAGCTGCTCATGGTCTTTGGCGGACACAACGACGATTAATCACAGTAGAGAATAGGATGGGTGAAGATTCAATGGAACAAAATGCACGCGCACTCGCCTATCATGTTCTGATCGATATCCAAAAGAACGGAGCCTATGCCAACCTCGCGTTGGACAAGGCTCTTTTGCGTTCAGAATTAAATCCAAACGACCGCCGTCTGGCGACGGACCTGGTCTACGGCTGCACAAAAATGCAGCTGCATCTCGATCAGATCATTGGGGCGTATTGCGACCTCAAGCGCACCGATAAAAAATCCCTCATGCTCCTGCGCATGGCTGTCTATCAGCTGACCTTCCTGGAGAAGATCCCGGACCATGCCGTGCTCAACGAAACCGTCGCCCTCGCCAAAGCAGAAGGGCTGCGCACCGACAAATTCATCAACGGCGTGCTGCGCAGCATGCTGCGCAAGGAGAAGGCCGTCACCTGGCCGGACAAGCGCAAGCAGCGCAGCCAGTATTACGCGAAATGGTACAGCTTTCCGCAGTGGCTCATCGATATCTGGGTCAAGGAATATGGCTTTCAGGCGACAGAACAGCTCTGTAGCTATTTCAATCAACCGGCGGCCACCTGGATCCGCGTGAACACGCTGAAAGCGTCTGTCGCTGATGTGATCCGCACGCTGGAAGGGCAGAAGGCAGAATTTTTCCAGCACCCGCAGCTGCCGGAAGCGATCCGCGTCGCCTCGCTGCAGCCGGTGAAGAACAGTGGATTGATCGCCCGCGGCAAGGTCACGGTGCAGGATCTCAGCTCAATGCTGCCGGCCGTCGTCCTGCAGCCGAAAAATAACGCGAAGATTTTAGATATGTGTGCCGCTCCTGGTGGAAAAACCACGCACTTATCTGCTATAATGGAGAACAGTGGAGAGATCGTCGCCTGCGATCTGCATCCGCATCGCGTGGGGCTCATCGAAGAAAACGTGAAGCGCCTCGGCGTGCAGAACGTGCGTTGTCTGAGCGGCAACGCCCAGGATCTGCCGGCATCGTTTCACGCTGCCTTTGACGCGATCCTCCTGGACGCACCGTGCAGCGGGCTCGGTGTGCTGAATCGCCGTGCTGATCTGCGCTGGCGCATAAGACGCAGCAATCTGCCTGAGATCGAAGCGCTGCAGCGCGACCTGCTCGAAGCAGCCACGCGCTATCTGGCGCCGGGTGGCACCCTTGTTTACAGCACCTGTACGCTGAATAAAAAAGAAAACGAGGAGCAGATCGCACAATTTCTGGAACGCCATCCGGATTTTGCCCCTGTGCCGTTTGACTGCCTGGGCGAAACCTGCGCATCAGGCATGAAGACGATCTATCCGTACATCGACCACTCAGATGGTTTCTTTATTGCCAAGCTCAAAAGAAAGGACTAAGCCTGTTGGATATTCGCGCATTAGATTTTGACGAACTACAAGAATATTTGCTGCAGATCGGCGAGCCAGCCTTCCGCACCAAACAGTTTTTTTCGTGGCTGCACAATCAGCAGATCACCGATTTTGAGCAGGCGCACAATGTCGGTAAAAAACTGCTTCAATCGTTGACGCTGGATGGCTACGAGCTGATCGATCCTGTGCTGAAGCAGCGCTTTGTTTCCAAGGACGGCACAGAAAAATATCTCATGGAGCTGGCCGACGGCTCTCTGATCGAATGTGTGCTCATGCGCTATCGCGGCGATTTCAGCAAGCAGCGCAACACCCTCTGCGTCTCCAGCCAGGTTGGCTGCGCCATGGGCTGTGTGTTCTGCGCAACCGGGCACCAGGGCTTCGAGCGCAATCTCTCGGTTGCAGAAATCCTCAGCGAAGTTTATACTGCAAATAGGATCCTGGGAGAAAACGAAAAGGGACAGGAGATCCGCAACATCGTCTTCATGGGAATGGGCGAGCCTTTCAATAATTTTGACAACGTCATGAAGGCGATCCGCATTCTCTGCCATCCCAACGGCATGAATCTGTCGCCGCGCCGCATCACCATTTCGACCTGCGGCGTCGTGCCGAAGCTCATCGAATTTGCCGATCTGAACACAGACGTTGGCCTGGCCATTTCGCTGCACGCCTCCAACAACAAGGACCGCGACGCGCTGATGCCAGTGAACCACGCTTATCCGCTGGAACCGCTCATCGAAGCCTGCCACCATTACGCCGATGTGACCGGCAAGCGCATCAGCTTTGAGTACGCCCTCATCGAAAATGTCAACGACCAGCAAAAGCACGTCGACGAGCTCAGGAAGCTGCTGCGCGGGCTCGACTGTCACATCAACGTCATCCCCGTCAACAGCGTCGCCCACAACAAATCGCTGCAGCGGCCGGATAAAAATCACATCCACCGCTTCATCGAGGCTCTGCGCGCAGCTGGCATTGGCGCCAGCGTGCGTCAGGAAAAAGGCGCAGACATCAACGGCGCCTGTGGGCAGTTAAAAACCAGCTATTATCAATCCACCCAGGAAAAATGAGAAGGGAGTGAAGCCTTGTGATCTTTGGAAAAACGCATATAGGACTCGTTCGTGAGACCAACGAGGATGCGCTCTTCTATGATGAAGAAAACAAAGTCATGATCATCGCAGACGGCATCGGTGGGCACGCGCGCGGGGAAGAAGCCAGCAACAAGGCGATCGAATCCCTGAGAGATTACATTTATAACAATCGCAGCCGCTACGCCGACAAGGAAAAGCTCCTGATCGACGGCTTCAAAGCTGCGAATACCGCCGTTCATCACATCCAGGAGGGACTGGCAGAAGGAAAGATCTGCGGCACCACACTGACTTGCGCCATCGTCGACCAGGGCATTCTCTATTTCGCCCACGTTGGCGACACGCGCATCTATGTGTCACGCGACAAGAAAGACATCGAGCAGATCACCTACGACCATACCTATCTCTCCGAGCTCGCGCGCAAGGATTTCAAAACCTTCATTGAAATGCAGAGCACGCAGATCTCCCGCGCGAACAATTATCTGACGCGCGCCATCGGTCCGGATGTCACCGTCGAGCCACAGGTTGGACATTTTCGGCTGAAGCCCGGCGATTACATCATCATGCTGACCGACGGCGTCTACCGCTATCTCAATCCACTTGATATCCTGCATACATTAAAAGAATGCACGAGCATCGTGCAGTTTACGAATATGGTCCTTGAGATCGCCCTGGAAAAAGGCGGCAAGGACAATCTCAGCATCATCGTTGGACTCTTTTCAGAGGGGAGGGCAAGATCATGAATGAATTGTTAGCCGGTCGCTATAAGATCGAGCGTAAGATCGGCAGTGGTGGAATGGCCATCGTCTATCTTGCCAAGGACCTGTCTCTGGACCGCAACGTCGCCATCAAGGTGCTGCGTGACGAATACACCGAAGACAGCACCTTCCGCCGCCATTTCCAGAAAGAAGCTGTCGCCATCGCCAAGCTCTCCCACAACAACATCGTCGGGATCTACGACATCATCACCGACGATGACACCATGTGCCTCGTCATGGAATATGTGGAAGGGGAGACCCTCAAGGACAAGATCAACCGCGATGGCGCGATCCCGTGGCAGCGCGCTGTGAAATACGCTGTGCAGATCGCCAATGGGCTCGCTTACGCGCACGCCAACCAGATCATCCACAAGGATGTGAAAAGCCAGAACATCCTCATCGATAAATTTGACAATGTCAAGATCACCGACTTTGGCATTTCCCAGATGATGAACAACACCACCATCACCCACAACAAGGGCGTGCTGGGCTCGGCGCATTATTTCTCGCCGGAGCAGGCCCGTGGTGAAAAGCTGTCCTATCAGACAGATGTTTATTCCTTCGGCGTTGTGCTCTATGAAATGCTTGTCGGCGAGCTACCGTTCACAGCAGACAATCCAGTCAGCGTGGCGCTGAAGCACATTCAGGAGCCGCCAAAATCAGTGCACGCCATCATGCACGATGTGCCTGAAAGCCTGAGCTTCATTGTCTCGAAATGTCTCGAGAAAAAGCCAGAGGACCGTTTTGCGAGCATGCAGGCGCTGTCCCGGGCGCTCTCGAGCATTTCTCAGAATAAAAACGAAGGGCGCGCAGCTTCTGCCGGAAAGACCATCAAGACAGCCGCCGTCGCTGCTGGCGCTTCCGCAGCAGCAGGAGCCGCCGCCAAGGGCGCAGCGGCCAAAGCAGCGCAGCAGGCCGCAAATCCTCAGGCGGCAAAAAAAGCGGCACCAGCCGCTGCAAAAACGGCAGCGAAGCAAGCTGCCGATCCGCGCGCTGCTCAGCCTGGGAAAAAGGCCACGGCTGCGACAGCTTCTGCAGATAAGAAAAAACCGCCAAAGAAAAAGAAGAAGAAAACCAACATCTTCGTGCTCGCGCTCATCGTCCTGCTCGTTTTGGCCGCCACGCTTGTGCTGGCACAGAAGATCGCGCCACCAAGCGAGCTCACCGTGCCGGATTTTCGCGGCATGACCATTGAAGAAGCACAGAACGAGGCTGCCAAGCACGAGCTCACGATCACCGAAGCCGGCAGCGAGTTCAGCGACGAATACGCAGAAGGGCTCATCAGCTCCCAATCGCCAACGCAGAATTCCAATGTCTCCAAGGGCGATAAGATCTCTGTCGTGATCAGCAAGGGTCCTGAACAGAGCACCGTCCCTGACGTGCGCGGTCAGACCCTCGACGAAGCAACGAGCATGCTTGCCGATGAAGATCTCGCCGTTGGTTCTGTGATCGAATCCTACAGCTCGTCGGTCGCAGCCGGCAACGTCATCTCGCAGGGCATTGCGCCAGATACGAAGGTGGAACGCAACACCGCCGTCAATCTCGAGATCAGCCTCGGTGAAAAACCTTACGCCATCGTTCCGGATGTGCGCGGCGAGACCCTCGACACCGCCAGCACGTCCCTTGCCAACGCAAAATTGAACGTCGGCAGCATCACCTATCAGGAATCGGATCAGGCCAGCGGCATCGTCATCAGCCAGGGCTACGATCCGAACACCCATGTCGATGAATACACCGCCGTGAACCTCGTCGTCAGTTCGGGACCGGCTGAGGATGATCGGGATGACAGCCACGACAACCAGACCACAAAGACCAAAGAGATTTCCTACACCGCCGATCGCAGCGGCACCATGCAGATTTTGCTGACCGACAGCGACGACAATGGCACCGTGGTCTTTATGGAAGAGGTTGAAGCTGGCGACCAGATCCTGCGCCGCTTCGATTATCAGGGCAACGCAACGTTCACGATCATGATCGGCAACGATGTCGTTGGGACCGTCACGGCGAACTAGGTGACTGCATGATAGGAAAAGTTTTGAAAAAACACGGCGGCTTCTATGTCGTAGATGCCGCCGATGAATTGTTTGAATGTAAGCTCAGCGGAAAACAAAAGCACCAGCAGCGGGAGCACATCGTCTGCGGCGACTTTGTGGATTTTGATATCGACGATGAAGCGGCAAAGCGTGGCTACATCACAAAGGTGCAGACGCGCAGCAACTTTATCCCGCGCCCGGGGATCGCCAACGTTGACCAGATCCTGATCGTCGCAGCCATTCGTGAGCCAAGCTACGATTTTCTGCTGCTCGACAAGCTGACTGCGCTTTCGCGCTATTACAAGATCCCGCCAACCCTCTGTTTTTCCAAGATGGATCTTGCCGATCCGCAATCAGAGCAAGAGGTGCGCGATTATTACCGCAACACGGACATCGGGCTGCTCTTCGTTGGCCAGAACGACCCACTGGATGTCGTGCGGGATTTCTGCCGGGAAAAAACGACGGTGCTAACTGGAAATTCCGGCGTCGGAAAATCGTCGATGATCAACCGCCTGCTCGGCAGAGAGGTGCAGGTCGTTCAGGATATCAGCATGAAGCTGAACCGCGGCAAGAATACGACGCGTACCGCAGAATTTTTCCCGTTTGAAAACGGCTTCATTGTCGACACGCCTGGATTCAGTGCCCTTGATCTGCCGCCGGAGATCCTGAAGACCGATCTCAAGGAGCTTTATCCGGACTATCAGTGCGCGGCAGCCGATTGCCGCTTCAACAACTGCATCCACATCAACGAGCCGGATTGCGAAGTCAAGGCCCTCGTTGAAGAGGGCGTGCTCGACGAGGCGCGCTATCAGAATTATAAAAAGATGGTTCTGGAACTGGAAGAAAGAGAGAAAATGAGGAGATAAAAAATGGATAAAATCATCTTTTCACCGTCGTTTTTGTCGGCCGACTTTGCTCGGATCGCCGATGAACTGGCGGATATCAAAAAAGCCGGCGCCGAATGGATCCACCTGGATGTGATGGATGGGATCTTTGTGCCGAATATCACCTTTGGCCCACCAGTCGTGAAAGCCATGCGCCCACACAGCGATCTGTTTTTCGACGCCCATCTGATGATCCACGAGCCGATCCGCTATGTGCAGGCGTTCGCCGATGCTGGCGCGGATATGATCACCTTCCATGTCGAAGCTGCCGAGGATGTGCGCGCGACGATCGATCAGATCAAAGCTTCAGGCTGCAAGGTTGGCCTGGCGTACAATCCTGCCACGCCGCTCGACGGTCTGGAAGAGTATCTGGAAACCCTGGACATGGTGCTTTTGATGAGCGTCAATCCTGGCTTTGGTGGTCAGAGCTTTATCGATATCACCGACAAGCTGCAGGCGCTGTCTGAAATGATCCGCCAGCAGGAACGCGATGTTTTGATCCAGGTTGATGGCGGCATCAACACGCAGACGATTGCGAAGGTCGTTTACAGCGGCGCGAATGTGATCGTTGCCGGCAGCGCCGTTTTCGGCAAGCCGGATCGCAAGGCCGCGCTGGAAGCACTGCGCGCGCAGGTGACAGAGGAGAGTGACAAATGAAAATAGCTATTGATGCAATGGGCGGTGACAACGCGCCACAGGAGATCGTGGCCGGTGCGTGCGATGCACTGCGCGCCGATGCGTCCATTGAAAAAATGCTCCTGGTCGGGGATCAGGAAAAGATCGAGGCGCTGATCAACGCGTCGCTGAAGGATCGCATCGAGATCGTTCACTGCGACGAGATCATCGGCATGGACGAGCATCCGGCTCAGGCCTATCGCCAGAAAAAGAACGCGTCCATCTGCGTCGCCTCCCGTCTGGTCAAGGAAGGACGGGCAGACGCCGTCGTTTCTGCTGGCAGCACCGGCGCGCAGCTTGTGACAGGACTTTTTGAGATTGGCCGTCTGCGCGGCATCAAGCGTCCGGCGATCGCCGCCACGCTGCCAACGCTGACAGGCATCAAGGTGCTCGTCGATGCTGGCGCGAACACAGAAGTCAATGTGAAAAATCTTGAGCAATTTGCGCTCATGGGCTATTATTTTGCCAAAGCCCTGAAAAAAGACAAGCCGAACATCAAGGTGGCCCTCGTCAACAACGGCACCGAAGAAACCAAGGGCAATGCGCTGACGCAGGAAGCCTACCAGGTGCTGAAGGACAATCCTAAGATCCCGTTCGTTGGAAATATTGAAGGCAACGGCGTTTTAACAGAGGATGTGGACGTGCTCGTCTGCGACGGCTTCACAGGCAATATCGTTCTGAAAACCTGCGAAGGCGCCGCTAAGGGACTTTTCAAAGCGCTCAAGGACACGATCAGCACATCGACCAGATACAAGCTCGGCGCTTTGTTGTTGAAACCTGGCCTCAAAGAGATCATGGGCAAATACAATTCGAAGGCCGTTGGCGGCTCGCCGCTGCTCGGTCTCAACGGGATCAGCATCGTCTGCCACGGCAACAGCGACAGAGAAGCGTTTGCCAACGGCATTCGCCTGGCTGCACAGTGTGTGAACAATCGCTTGGTCGAACAGATCAGAGAAAGCATTACGGAGGAATGAGATATGGTATTGGATGACGTAAAACAGATCGTTGCCGCACAGATGCACCTGTCACCGGACAACGTGAAAGACACCACAACTTTCTACGATCTTGAGGCAGATTCTCTCGATGTGGTCGAGGTGATCATGGCGCTTGAAAGCAAGTTTGATATGATTTTGCCAGACGAAGCGGTGGAAACCTTCAAAACCGTCGGCGATCTTGCGAATTATATCGAGAATCAGCGAAGTTAATTTGTAATTGCGCGCAGTTTATGGTATGATATGTCTGTTGGAAAGAGTGGGAACCCCCACTCTTTCGTGTTTATTATAAAGGTGGTGAAGATATGAACAGTGTTGAAAAATATATTTTCGAGAATTACCGAGCGCTGGTCGAAAACGCAGGCTTCAGTGTCTACTACGTGGAATTCCAGAAAAGCCACAAGGACAGCGTCCTGCGGCTGTACATCGAACCAAAGGACGCAGACCAGACGATGGACATTGACGCGTGCGAGGTGGTCAGCCGCGCCTGCAGCGATGCCTTTGACGCAGATCCAAAGTTCCCGATCGCCGACGCGTACATTCTCGAAGTATCTTCTCCAGGGATTGAGAGAACGTTGTTTGTTCCGGAGCATTTTGAACGCTATGTCGGCGAAAAGGTGCGCCTGGGATTATATAAGAGCTTAAATAAGAAAAAAGAATTTATCGCGATTTTGAAAAGTGCCGGTGAAAACGGCATTGAGATCGACGATGGTGGCGACATCATCGCGCTCGAGTACAAAGATATTTCAAAAGCACAGTTGTACTGTGACTTTTAACCGAGGTGTGAAATGAATAAAGAGTTTGTTTTAGCATTAAAGCAACTGGAAAAAGAAAAAGGGATCGATGCCTCCGTGATCATGGAAGCCATCGAGGCTGCATTGATCTCTGCATGCAAGAAAAACTACGGTTCTCTGATGAATGTCTCTGTCAAGATGGATCCCGAGACAGGCGACATCAACGTCTTTTCTGAAAAAGAAGTCGTTGAAGATGTCCATCTGCCTAACACGGAGATCTCCCTGGAAGATGCGCAGGCGCTGAAGCTCGACGCCCAGCTCGGCGACGTTGTGAATGTGCCGGAGTATCCGAAGAATTTCGGCCGCATCGCTGCGCAGACAGCGAAGCAGGTTGTCGTGCAGCGCATCCGCGAAGCAGAACGCGGCGTCATCTACAACGAATTCACGAGCAAGGAATCGGAGATCATCAGCGGTGTCATCGACCGCATCGAGCAGGGCTCCTGCTACATCAAGCTGAACAAGGCAGAAGCCGTGCTCACGCCACAAGAGCAGATCCCTGGCGAAGAATATTATGTGAACAAGCGTATCAAGGCCTGCATTCTGGAGGTCAAGAAAGCGCAGAAGGGCCCACAGATCATTATCTCCCGCACCAACGCCAAGCTTTTGGTGCGTCTCTTCGAGCTCGAAGTGCCGGAGATCAAGGACGGCTATGTCGTCATCAAGTCTGTCGCCCGTGAAGCTGGGATGCGCTCGAAGATCGCTGTGCAGTCTCTCAATGACGACATCGATGCCGTCGGCTCCTGCGTCGGGCCAAACGGCACGCGTGTCAAATCCATCGTTGACGAGCTCTGCGGTGAAAAGATCGACATCATCAACTGGGACGAATCGCCGGATATTTACATCGCTGAAGCGCTCAGCCCTTCGCTGGTCATCGACGTGCTCATCGACGAAGAAAACAAAAAAGCCGTCGTCATCGTTCCTGACCATCAGCTCTCGCTGGCGATCGGCAAGGAAGGCCAGAACGCCCGCCTCGCAGCCAAGCTGACAAACTGGAAGATCGACATCAAGGATCAGTCCCAGGCCGATGAGCAGGGGATCGAATACAACTACATCTTCTGCGACGAAGACGATTGCAAGGGTGAGGTCGATGCCTAAAAAACCAGTACTGAGATCGTGTGCGATCTGCCGCGAAAAGAAAGAGAAGAAAGATCTGCTCAGGATTGTCCGCCGTCCAACCGGTGAGGTCGAGATCGATCCCACCGGCAAAATGCCTGGCCGCGGCGCCTACATCTGCCGCACAGAAGAATGCGTCAGTGCCGCTGAAAAAAGCAAGCGGCTGAACGGCGCCCTCAAGGCCGAGGTTCCGGACAGCGTCTACGGCGAAATAAGGAAATTTATCAACAATGAGCAATGATACTCAGAAAATCTACACCTATCTTGGGTTTGCCTCAAAATCGAAAACGGCCAAAGCAGGCGAACAGGCTGCTCTGGCCCATCTGAAAAAGAATGATGTCTATCTCCTGGTGATCGCTGAAAACGCGCAGCCAAAAGCCATCGAACGCTGGCAGCGCCGCGCGGAACAGTATCACGTTCCCTATATCATCTTCGGGACACAGGCAGAGCTGGGCCGCGCGATCGGCTCATCATACAAGACCATCATTGCTTTGACAGACAGGAAGCTCTCAGAAGCGATTATCTCATGCAATGGAGGTGCTCTATGGGAAAAATCAGAATCTACGAATTAGCAAAGGAACTGCGTCAGGACTCTAAAACCATCATCACAGAACTGAAGAAGATGGACGTTGCTGCCAGCAACCACATGAGTACGATCGATCAAGCCGACGCAGACAAAATAAGAACGCATTTCGCAAACGGCGGCAATCCAGCAGAGGAAAAGCGTCAGCCAAAGAAAGAACAGCCGGCCAAGCAGGACAAACAGCAGCCGGCACAGAAGCAGGAAAAGCCTGCTGAACAGAAGCGTGACCAGAGCAAAAAAGGACCACGCGACCACGGCAAGCGTGAAAATGTGAAACACGACGCGCCAAAGCACGACGGCCAGAATCAGAAGAAGAGCGGTGGCGAGCGCCATGCTGCGCCTGCCAAAAAGCAGAAAGCCGACGGCGGCCATCACGCTGCAGCTGCGGCACATCCTGAACAGGGCAAGCCACAGAGCCGTCGCAACAAACAAAAACCACAGAAAAAAGATTACGCCAGCCACGAAGAAGAATTCAACAATTCCTCCTCGAAGAAATCCCGCGGCGACAGAGACAACCGCAACCATTTCGGCAAGAGCGGCAAGGGCAAGAACAAGAAGAACAAAAAAGGCCAGGCCCCTCAGAAGGAAGTCCATGAATTTACCGAGGTTCAGCACCATGTTGTCGTCGAAGGCACGATCACTGTGCAGGAGCTGGCTAAGCAGCTCGGCAAAAAAGCCTCGGAAGTCATCATGAAGCTGATGAGCATGGGCATGATGGCCACGATGAACCAGGAGCTGGATTTTGAAACAGCAGAGATCATCACCGAAGAATACGGCGCGACGATCGAGCTGAAGGCGACGATGGAAGAAAACCTCCTCAGCGAAAACGAAGAAGAGGATCGTCCGGAAGATCTCGTCACCCGTCCACCGGTCGTGACGATCATGGGCCACGTTGACCACGGCAAAACCTCGCTCCTCGACCAGATCAGAAATTCCAACGTCATCTCCACCGAAGCCGGCGGCATCACCCAGCACATCGGTGCTTATCAGGTATCGATCAACGATCAGAAGATCACCTTCCTCGATACCCCAGGCCACGAAGCGTTCACGGCCATGCGCGCCCGCGGTGCACAGATCACCGACATCGCCATCCTCGTCGTCGCTGCAGACGACGGTGTCATGCCGCAGACCATCGAAGCCATCGACCACGCCAAGGCTGCTGGTGTGCCGATCATCGTGGCGATCAACAAGATCGACAAGCCGGACGCCAATCCGGAAACCGTCAAGACCGAGCTCACCCAGTACGGCCTCGTTGCAGAAGACTGGGGCGGCGACACGATCATGGTGCCTGTTTCTGCGAAGAAAAACATCGGCATCAGCGATCTTTTGGAAATGATCCTTCTCGTTGCCGAGATGGAAGACCTCAAAGCCAATCCAAACCGCGCAGCCCGTGGTAAGGTTGTCGAATCCAAGCTCGACAAAAACCGCGGTGCCACGGCGACGCTCCTCGTCCAGAACGGGACGCTGCACAACGGCGACTTCCTCATCTGTGGCACCACTCAGGGGCGCATCCGCGCCATGTTTGACTACCACGGTCAGCCGATCGATCACGCTGGTCCATCTGTGCCGGCAGAGATCCTCGGGCTCAACGATGTGCCGGAAGCCGGGGACGATTTTGTCGTCGTCGCCAACGAACGTCTGGCAAAACAGGTTGCTGAACAGCGCTCTCAGGAGAAACACATGCAGGAAATCTCCCGCGGCTCGAAGGTATCTCTCGAAGATCTCTTCAGCCAGATCCAGCAGGGCGATGTGCAAGAGCTGAACATCGTGCTCAAGGCTGATACCCAGGGCTCCATCGAAGCGATCCGCCAGTCCCTCGAAAAGCTCAGCACCGACGAAGTGCGCGTCAACATCATCCGCACCGCCGTCGGTGGTATCCGCGAGACCGACGTCAGCCTTTCGGCTGCATCCAACGCCATCATCATCGGCTTCAACGTGCGCCCGGATGCCAACGCGAAAAAGCTGGCTGAAAAGGAACAGGTCGACATCAAAACCTACAGCATCATCTACGAAGCCATCGACGATGTCAAGGCTGCAATGAGCGGTCTGCTCGCGCCGGACATCAAAGAAAGCGAACAGGGTCAGGCGGAAGTCCGCAACGTCATCAAGGTGCCAAAGGTCGGCAACATCGCCGGCTGCTACATCACCGACGGCAAGATCACCCGCCACAGCAAGATCCGCGTGCTGCGCGACGGCATCGTCATCTACGATGGCGAGATCGCTTCGCTGAAACGCTTCAAAGACGACGTGCGCGAAGTGGCCAGCGGCTACGAATGCGGGATCAGCCTGGAACGCTACAACGATTTCAAGGAAGGCGACATTCTCGAAGCCTACGTCCTTGAAGAGATCAAGCGAGAATTATAAGAAGGTGCATCATGGCAAACAGAAATTATCGACTTGCCGGTGAGATCAAGCGCGATCTCACGGACATCTTCGCCCATGAGATCCGCGATCCGCACATCGATTCGATGGTCAGCGTCACCGACGTTGAGGTGTCGAACGATCTCAGCTATGCGCGCATCTATGTCAGCAAGCTGGACAGCGACAAGGAACGCGAAGCGATGCTCGCTGCGCTGGAAAAAGCGAACGGCTACATCCGCTCGCTGCTCGCCCAGCGCCTGAAGATCCGCAAGGTGCCGGAGCTGCGCTTTTCTCTGGACAATTCACTGGAATATGGCGCGAAGATCGAAAAGATCCTTGGAGAATTAGGAGATTAATCCGTGCAAAGAGTATTTGATTTTTTAAGTGAACATCGTGCCAAAACGGTCGCCATTTTTTCCCACGTTCGTGGGGATGGCGACTGTTTGGGTGCGCAGACGGGCCTTGCAGAGATATTATCCTCTGCAGGGTTTCCTGTTGCCCTCTATAATCAGGACGCACTCTCGGAAAAATTCTGCTTCATGGCGCATTATGACGAGATCACCGTCTGCGACGATGCAGCGCCGCTGCCGGATGTCTGCATCGCTGTGGACTGCGCGACGCTGGAACGCATCGGCAAACTGCCGCAGGCCTTTCTCGCTCGTCCCTGGATCAACATCGACCACCATGTGAGCAACAACAGCTTTGGCGCGCTGAACATCGTCGAAGCAGACGCCTCGTCTACCTGCGAGATCCTCGCGCGCATGGCTCTGGACGCTGGCGCAGCGCTTTCGCCGGAAGCGGCGACCTCGCTCTACAGCGGCATCAGCACCGACACCGGATCGTTTCTCTATCCAAGCGCACAGGCCACCACCTTCCACACAGCGGCCAGATTGCTCGAAAATGGCGCAGATAAAAATCTCATCCAGGCGCATTTCTGGGAAAATACCAGCAAAAAGAAGGTGCGCATTCTGGAGCATCTTTTCGGGAACATCACCTATCTCCTGGACGACAGCGCCGCCTACAGCGTCTTTTCGCTGGAAACCCAGCAGGCGCTCGACGTATCGACGCTGGATCTGGAAGGGATCGTGGCGATGATCAAGGAGATCGAAGGCGTCGAAGTGGCCGTGCTCTTCACAGAAATGCCAGATGGCAGCTGCAAGATCAGCCTGCGCTCCCGCGACTGGTTTGACTGCAACCGCTGCGCCAACATCTTCGGCGGTGGTGGTCACGTGCGCGCATCTGGCGCGACGCTGACGCGTCCGCTTGCAGAAGCAGTGGAGGCCGTGCTCACTGAGATCACGCAGGAATGGGAGGAGGCGCATCATGCCGAATAGCGGTGTGCTTCTCATCGACAAGCCAACGGAAATGACCTCCCACGACCTCGTGAACATTGCGCGCAAGGTTTTCCAGACAAAAAAGATCGGCCATAACGGCACCCTTGATCCCGATGCCACCGGTGTCATGGTACTTTGTGTCGGTCAGGCGACGCGGCTCAACGAATATCTCACGGCAGACGACAAACGCTACCGCGCGACGCTGCGTTTTGGCACAGAGACCGACACCCAGGACAGCTCCGGCAATGTCGTAGCGACGTGCGCGCTGCCAACGCTGGACGAAGCAGGTTTCCGCGACGTGCTGACGCGCTTCGTCGGCAAGCAGGAGCAAACGCCACCGCTTTATTCTGCGATCAAGAAGGACGGCAAGCCGCTCTATCGTTACGCCCGCGAAGGCGTGGCAGTGGACGACATTCCCAAGCGCGAGATCGAGATCTACGCCCTGGAATGCCTTTCCTACAACAATGAGGAAGCAGTGATCGACGTCCACTGCAGCAAGGGCACCTACATCCGCACCCTTTGCCAGGACATCGCCCGCGCCTGCGGCAGCTGCGGCTGTATGTCGGCGCTGCGGCGCACAGCAGCCGGCGCCTTCACGCTGGATGCCTGCCTCAGCATCGAGGCGCTGCGCGCGAGCGCAGATCCCTATGCGCTACTCCTGCCGATGAGCGAAGCGCTGACCTTGCCGCAGTTGGCGATCACCAGCGCAGCTGAGCGCGACGATCTGATGAACGGTCGCCGCGTGCGCGTTGCGCCGGATGCAAGCTGCAATGCTACGGAAGGCTGGGTGCAAGCCGTGCAGGATGGCGAACTCTTGGCCATCGGTCACATCGAAGCAGGCGCATTTATTCCCAAAAAGGTCTTTCATGGATAAGGAGGAGAGCCATTGATCGTATATCACGAACTGAGCACCCTGCCGCAACAAAAGCGCGTCGTCGTGCTCGGCAATTTTGACGGGCTGCATATCGGCCATCAGAATCTCATTCATCAGGGGCGCCTCCTTGCCGACGCCAAAGGCGCATCCCTCGCAGTGCTGACGTTCTACCCACAGTGGCAGTCGCTGCATAAGCCGGATTTCAAATATCTCCTGCCCCAGGCAGATAAGATCGCCTTCCTTGAAAAGCTCTCTGTCGATGAAATGATCAGCGTCCCCTGCGACGCAGAATTTGCCGGCATGGCGCCAGAGACTTTCATCGACGACGTGCTCGTCGGTGCGCTCGGTGTCTGCGGTGTGGTCGTCGGGTTCAATTTTTCCTTCGGCCACGAAGCCAAGGGCACACCGGAGATGCTGCGCGAACGTCTGACGCCGCAGAGCGTCGAGGTGCATGTGGAGCCGCCGTTTGAATACAGCGACAGCACCGTCTCCAGCTCCCTCATCCGCCGCCAGATCCGCGCCGGCAATATGATGCTCGTGAAGGCGCTGCTCGGCTATCCCTACCGGCTCTGCGGCGAGGTTGTGCACGGCGCGCAGAATGGCCGCGCCATGAACTTTCCAACCGCCAACATCGATTTCGATGAAGCGCTGATGCTGCCGTCTCTCGGCGTGTACGCCGCGCGCGCCTGGCTCGTCAACGAGCCGGAGCAGAAATACGACGGTGTACTCAACATCGGCACTCGGCCAACCGTCGACGACTCGCCAAAGATCACCGTCGAGGTCCATATGCTCGGCTTTGATCGCGACATCTACGGCCAGGAGCTCTGCGTGGAGATCTACCACTTTCTGCGCCACATCTCCAAGTTCAGAGATCTCGGCGAACTCAAGACGACCATCACCATGGACGTCGAAAACGCAAAAAAATTCTTCGCAACCGAAGGTTAAGGCTTGCCACAGCGGCGCTTTGATTGTATAATATGTATGTTATGGTCCACTGCTCAGTGAAGCGCTCACTCCGACGCTCACCTGGCAGGCGGATAATTCAAATTTTAGGAGGAAATAACCATGGCAATTGATGCAGCCAAGAAAGCAGAAATCATCGATCAGTACAAATTACACGAAGGCGACACTGGATCCCCAGAAGTGCAGATCGCACTCCTGACCTATCGCATCCAGTACCTGACCGAACACCTGAAAGTGAATAAGAAGGACCACCATTCCCGTCGTGGTCTGCTGAAGATGGTTGGTCAGCGCAGAGCAATGCTGAACTATCTGATGGACGTCGATATCGAACGCTATCGTACCATCGTCAACAAGCTCGGTCTGCGCCGCTAATCGATTTTTGTTTACAAAGATGCTTGAGGCTTCCTGTTCAAGCATCTTTTTTTGCTTGACAACGAAAACGATAGATGAAGAGAGGTAGCAATGGATACGATCATTAAAAAAAGTATGAGCCTTGCTGGCCGTGAATTAAGCATTGAAACTGGCCATCTGGCCAAACAGGCGAGTGGCGCTGTTCTCGTTCGCTACGGCGACACGGTCGTGCTCGTCACCGCCACCACGAGCAAAGAACCACGCGAAGGCGTGGATTTCTTCCCACTCACTGTAGACTACGAAGAAAAAATGTACGCCGTCGGGAAAATCCCTGGCGGATTCCTGCGCCGCGAAGGCCGTGCGACGGAAGCAGCCACACTGTCTGCCCGTCTCATCGACCGTCCGATCCGTCCGCTTTTCCCAAAGGGCTATCGTTGTGACGTTCAGATCGTCGCCACCGTGCTCTCTGTGGAAGCAGACAACGAACCAGACATGTGCGCCATGATCGGCGCCTCCGCAGCGCTGCATTTGTCCAGCGCCCCATTCATGGGTCCGATCGCCGGCGTCAGCGTTGGTCTCATCGGCGATGAATTCATCATCAACCCAACGGAAGCCCAGCGCGCCGAAAGCCGCATGCACCTGTCCGTCGCCGGCACCTTCGATGCCATCATGATGGTCGAAGCCGGCGCCAAGGAAGTGCCTGAGGAACAGATGCTCGACGCCATCATGTTCGGCCACGAAGAGATCCAGCGCATCGTCGCCATGATCGAAGAATTCCGCGCCGACGCCCTGGCAGCAGGCATCGCCCAGAACAAGATCGACGTCGAACCGATCGAACTGCCGGAAGACATCGTCGCCGATGTCGAAGCCACTGCCCACGACGAGCTCAAGGAAGCGCTGCAGATCGTCAACAAGCAGGCCCGCGACGAAGCCGTCAGCGCCGTTAAGGACAAAGCCGTCGAAGCCCTCATCGAAAAATATCCAGAGCAGGAGGAAGATCTCCGCGCCGCCCTGGAAGCCATGATGAAGCAGATCGTGCGCAAGCTCATCACCCTTGAGCACAAGCGCCCAGACGGCCGCGCCATCACCGAAGTGCGCCCGCTCACCTGCGAAGTCGATCTTCTGCCACGCGCCCACGGCAGCGCCGTCTTCACCCGTGGTCAGACGCAGATCATGAGCGTCACCACCCTCGGCTCCCTGCGTGATAACCAGCTCCTCGACGGCATCGAAAACGTCGACTCCCGCCGTTATCTGCACCACTACAACTTCCCACCATACAGCGTCGGCGAAACCCGCCCAATGCGCGGCCCAGGCCGCCGCGAAATCGGCCACGGCGCCCTCGCGCGTCGCGCCCTCGAGCCAGTCATCCCAAGTGAGGAAGAATTCCCATACACCATCCGCGTCGTCTCCGAAGCCATCGAGTCCAACGGCTCCACCTCCATGGGCAGCGTCTGCGGCAGCACCCTCTCGCTCATGGCTGCTGGCGTGCCGATCAAAAAACCAGTCAGCGGCGTCGCCATGGGGCTCATCCGTGAAGGCGACGAGTTCGTCGTCCTCACCGACCTCCAGGGTCTCGAAGACGCCCTCGGCGATATGGACTTCAAAGTCGCCGGCACCAAGGACGGCGTCACCGCCCTGCAGATGGATATCAAGATCACCGGCATCAACCGTGCCATCCTCAAGCAGGCCCTCGCCCAGGCGTACGATGGCCGCATGTTCATCATGGATGCCATGCTCGCCGCCATCCCAGCGCCACGCACCGAGCTTTCGCCATACGCTCCACGCGTGCTGCAGATGAAGATCGACGTTGACAAGATCAAAGACGTCATCGGCAGCGGCGGCAAGACCATCAAGAAGATCATCGAGCTCACCGGCGTTGAGATCGACGTCGAAGAGACCGGCGTCGTCCACATTCTTTCTGTGGATGCCGATGCCGCAGCCCGCGCTCAGAAGATGATCGAAGACATCGTCCGCGAGCCGGAAGTCGGCGAGATTTACGAAGGCCCAGTCGTCAAGATCATGGACTTCGGCGCCTTCGTCAACATCCTGCCAGGCAAGGACGGTCTCGTCCACATTTCCCAGCTCGCCAAGAAGCGCGTCAACAAAGTGGAAGACGTCGTCAAAGTCGGCGACATCGTGCGCGTCAAGCTCGTCGAGATCGACAAGCAGGGCCGCCTCAACCTTTCCATGAAAGCGCTGCTCGACTAAAAATCTCAACGATCGCTCAGAGAAAATCTGCAGCGATCGTTTTTTCATGCGCGAGTAAAGTGTTCACCCCAGAAGTAGCGACAACCTGCGCCATGATCGTCAGCATTTTGGCGCCTGGAGAATGTGACGAACTCTAAAAAAGCGACCACCGCAGAAATTTCTGCGATGGTCGCTTTTCGCGCTCAATAGCGCTCGATCTTGGTGCCGTCGATGAAGCGCGATTTGATCTCGGCGAGCTCCTGCATGTGGGGCTGGGCCATGTGGGCTTCCTGATGCGCGGGGCTTTGCCATTTTTCGATGAGCATGAGGCGGTCGATGTCGTCCTCGGAGGCGTAGTAATCGTAGGCGATGCAGCCTTCCTCGGCGCGAATTTTATCGAGAATGCCGCGGGCAACGACCTCTTCTACAAAAGCCTGGCGCATGCCTGGCTTGGACGTATAGACGACGGTGAGGGTGAGTTCTTCCATGATGAAGCTCCTTTCATTGATCTGCTACGTTCTACTTTACAACGCAGCAGCGCTGCTGTCAAATGTCAGATCTTTGCGTTTTGCTGCGTGGCGTGGTATAATAAGAGATAGCTAATCAATCGGAAAGGAACGAATGCTTATGGGGCTTGGTGAATGGTTTGATCCGGTAGCGCGGGAATATGGGCGCATGGCGCGGGCACACGGAAAATTGTGGCAGTGGGGGCTGGCGCATCTGAAGCTCTTTGTGCCGCTGGACATTGCCGATCTCGGCTGTGGCGACGGGCGGGTGCTGGCGGAGCTGTTGCGCATGTTCCCGCAGGCGAAAGTGACAGGGCTGGACAACTCGCCAGAGGCTGTGCAGCTGGCGCGCAAGCGCAACCACGGCGACATCACCAGCCGCCGCTGCGAGATCATCGAGGGCAACGTGACGGCGCTGCCCTTTGCTGACGAAGCGCTGGATCTGGTCACTGCTTTTGAGACGATCTATTTCTGGCCAGGACCGCTGGAAAGCTTTCGCGAGGTGTATCGTGCGCTGATGCCTGGCGGCCTCTTTATGATCGTCAATAAGCTCGATGGCGAAGCGCAGACACCGCCTGCCTGGGCCGAACAGATCGACGGCCTGACGGCGTACGACAAGATGACGCTGATCCGCCTGCTCAAGGAAGCTGGCTTCGACGAATTTTCCGTCGACCAGAACGAGGCGCAGCACTGGCTCTGCATCATCGCGCGAAAATAATTAATACGACAAACGACGACCTCAAGCATCGAGGTCGTCGTTTTTTTCTGCTTTCTGGCGGCTGTAGGCTTTCAGTTGATTGTGAAAGGCGCGGGCAGCGGGGGAGAGGGTCTGGTATTTTTTTGTAACGATGTAGAGATCCAGCGAGAGCTCTGGCGTGATTGGGCGAAAAGCGAGGGGCCGACCGGCGGTGTTCACGAGCCCTGCCAGCGTCAGTGCGTAGCCAACGCCGTGCTCCACAAGGAAGGTGGCGTTGTAGATGAGGTTGTAGGTGGCGACGACCTGGAGCACGCTTTCGTCGCGGCCGAACCAGTCGAGATCCTGGTGACCGTAGAACGTCTGGTCGGCGAGGATGATGGGCAGCGATTTGAGCTGGTCGATGTTGATCTCGTCCTGCGCTGCCAGGGGATCGTCGTCGCGCATCAAGAGGCCGTAGATGTCCTTGGTGTAGATGTTGAGATAATCGTAGCGTTCCTGGCGCATCGGCCCGAGAAGCAGGCCCATGTCGCAGAGCCCTTTGTCGATGCGTTCGCGCACGGCGTCGGCGTCGCCGCTGAAGGTGTGGAGCTTCACATCCGGATACTGCCGCTGAAAATCTGCCATCATGCCGCCGATGACATCCATGGCGATCGTCTCTCCGCAGCCGATCGTGAGGTCGCCATTCAACGATTTGTTTTCACCTGCAAGGGCGTTCTCTGTCTGCTCCATGAGGGTGACGATCTCCTGGGCACGGTCGCGCAGATAGATGCCATCGTCTGTCAGCGTCAGTCGTCGTCCGCCGCGCAGAAAAAGCTGCTTGGCCAGCTGGCGCTCCAGCTCCTGCATCTGCTTGGAGAGGGTCGACTGGGAGAGGAAGAGGGACTCCGCCGCTTTTGTGATGTTGAGCTCCCGCGCCACGGCGAGAAAATACACGAGCAGTCTCGTTTCGATCATGGCTATCGCCTCCTTGTGACCATTATACAGCGAGCTGCCATTCCTGTAAACGATGAAATCGTATGAAGAATAGCTGTTTGTTATTCTGACACAGTGCGACTATACTGAAAGAAAGAAGAAAACAGGAGGCGTTTATCAATGACAATCCCAATGATCCAATTATCAAACGGCGTTCAGATGCCACAGGAAGGCTTCGGTGTCTTTCAGATCCCTGAAGCTGATTGCGAGCAGGTTGTGCGCGACGCCATCGCCAGCGGCTATCGACTCATCGACACAGCAAGCTCGTACCAAAACGAAGCGGCTGTCGGCCGCGCGATCGCAGGCTGCGGCGTTCCCCGCGAGGAGCTCTTCATCACGACAAAGGCCTACATCCACGAGATGGGCTACGAGAACACGATGCAGGCGTTTAACCGTTCGCTGATGGCGCTCGGCCTCGACCATCTCGATCTCTATCTCATTCACATGCCCTTCGGCGATTACTACGGCTCCTGGCGGGCGCTGGAGGATCTCTACGACGCTGGCAAGGTGCGCGCGATCGGCGTTTGCAATTTTCTACCGGATCGCTTGCTCGATCTCTGCATGAACGCGCGCATTCGTCCGATGGTCGATCAGATCGAACGCCATCCACATTATCAGCGCGCTGATGAGCTGGCACTGATGCGCACGCTTGGCGTGCAGCCACAGGCCTGGGCGCCATTCGCCGAAGGATTGCACGGCATGTTTGACGAGCCGGTGCTCGTGGAGATTGCGCGCAAGCATGGCAAAACGCCGGCGCAGATCATTCTGCGCTGGAATGTGGAGCAGGGCGTCATCGTCATTCCAAAATCGGTGCACAAAAATCGCATGGAAGAAAATCTCGCCATCTGGGATTTCGCGCTGGACGCTGACGACGTTGCGCGAATCACTGCGCTGGATAAAAACAAGCCATCCATGCTCGATACGCGCGATGTCGCCGAGATCCGCCGCGTCTACGATTTTCTGAACAATCCTGTCGTCACAACGCTGGAATAAGGAGGGATTCATCATGCTTCACATTATCACTGATGGCGTCGACCTTGCTGTCGCGCTGGAAAACAACAGCTCTGTCGACGCGCTCTGTCGGCTTTTGAAAAAAGGACCGATGACGATCACCATGAAGGACTATGCCCACATGGAAAAATTCGGCAGCCTTGGCGTGAATCTACCGCGCAACGACGAGCAAATCACCACGGAGCCTGGTGATGTCATCCTCTCCGACGGCAATCTGCTCGTGCTCTACTACGCGCCAAACACCTGGCGCTTCACGCGGCTTGGCAAGGTGCAGGCGTGTTCGCCAGAAGAGCTGCGCGCGCTACTCGGCTCAGGCAACATCACAGCGACTTTGCGCATTGACGAAAATTAATTGTTGACACCGTGTCATTATCATGCTATATTCTATGTGGTGACACAGTGTCAGGTCAAAACTTTCATCAACTCTCAGAAAGGACGATCCCCATGAAAAAACTCATTCCCCTTTGTCTCAGCGTGCTGCTGCTCGTCGGGCTCACAGCCTGCAGCGGCAGCTCGGAGGAAGATCGTGCGACCACAGCGACCAGCGGCAGCGAGAGCGCTGCGCAGGAAAGTGCTGGCGCTGGTGAAAGCAACGCAGCGGTGATCTATTTCTCCGCCACTGGCAACACCGAGCAGGTCGCGCAGACCTTCGCCGATAAAACCGGCGCTGCCCTCTTTGAGATCGAGTCGGAGGAACCATACACCGACGCCGATCTCGACTACAACAACGACAGCTGCCGCGCCAATCAGGAGCAGAACGATCCAAACGCCCGTCCGGCCATCGCTGGGGAAACGCTGGATCTCTCCGGCTACGATACGATCTATCTCGGCTATCCGATCTGGTGGGGCGACGCGCCGATGATCATCCGCACCTTCTGTGATGCGTACGATCTCTCCGGCAAAACCATCGCACCGTTCTGCACCTCTGGCGGCAGCGGCATTTCCCAGTCGCTGAGCACGCTGGAAGCGCTTGAGCCAGATGCCACCATTACCGACGGTCTGCGCACCTCGCCAGCAAGCGCCGACAGTGACCTCGACAGCTGGCTTGAAACGATCGCGTGATATTTTCTACGCACTCATCACAAAATATTTCAGGAGGACGACATCATGGAACAGAAACAGTTACCAAAGATCGCTCTGGGCGCTTGGGCCTGGGGCAACGACGGCACCTTTGGTGGCGCACTGACGAGCGAAGAACTGCGCCCAGTATTTGAGGCTGGCATGAAGGCTGGATTAAACCTCTGGGACACGGCTTATGCCTACGGCATGGGCACATCGGAAAAGGTGCTCGGCAAATTTCTCCGCGATACGCCGCGTGAGGATGTGATCATCTCCGATAAATTCACGCCGCAGTGCGCAGATCCGGAAACTGATAACGCTGTCACCGCGCTCTACGACATCAGCGCAGAAAATCTCGGCATCAGCGACATGGACATCTACTGGATCCACAATCCGCTGGACGCGCCAAAATGGACCACCGAGCTGATTCCGCTGGCAAAGAGCGGCAAGATCGGTCGCATCGGACTTTCAAACCACAATCTCGCCGAGATCCAGGAGACTGAAGCCATCCTCGAAAAGGAAGGGCTGAAAATTTCTGCCATCCAAAATCATTACAGCCTGCTCAATCGTTCCTCAGAAACATCCGGCATTCTCGACTACTGCAAGGCGCACGATATGCTTTTCTTCGCCTACATGGTGCTCGAGCAAGGCGCGCTCACCGGAAAATACGACACCGCCCATCCATTTCCTGCAGATTCTGACCGTGGCCAGGTTTACAACCCGATGCTGCCACAGCTCGAAAAGCTGAACGCTGGCATCAAGGAGATCGCTGATCGTCACGGCGTCGCGACTGCGCAGATCCCTGTCGCCTGGGCCATTGCCAAAGGGACGCTGCCGATCATCGGTGTGACAAAAGTTTATCAGGTCGAAGACGCAGCGGGAGCAGCAGCGATCACCCTGACTGCTGAGAAAGTGGAAACGCTCGACCAGCTGGCCGCCGAAATGCCGCTCGATGTGATCCGCTACTGGGAAAAAGAAATGAAATAAGGAGTGAGCGTTATGAAGATCCTCGTTTTAGAAAGCAGCCCGAACCGCCACGGCTCGTCGAATATGCTCGCCGGAGAATTTATCCGCGGCGCAGAGGAAGCTGAGCATCATGTGCAGGTTGTGGATGTGGCGCACGCCGATATCCATCCCTGCAGCGGTTGTGTGGCCTGCGGCTATGAAGGGCCCTGCGCGCAGAAGGACGACATGGAAGCGCTTCGCACAGATATTCTCGCCAGCGATATGCTCGTTTTTGTCACGCCGCTCTATTATTACGGCATGAGCGCACAGCTGAAGATCCTCGTCGACCGCTTCTGCGCTTTCAATTCAAGCCTCACCGCCGGGCGCAAGAAAAGCGTCCTCATCGCAGCCGCCTGGAACAGCGACAGCTGGACCTTCGACGCCCTGGAAGCGCACTACAACACCCTCGTGCGCTATCTCAGCCTGCAGGACCAGGGAACGATCCTCGGCCGCGGCTGCGGCACACCAGCGATGACCCGCGGCTCCCGTTTTATGCAGGAGGCCTACGCGCTGGGCAAAAATTTACAATAATTAATATATCTGGAGGAACATCGTCACCGGCATGGAAAACGGCTTTTTCCGCATTGCTGATCCCCTGAACGGCTGGCAATTTGTGAAAAAGGACGTGTTCTGGCAGAGCTTTGCCGCAATGGGTCAGCGCGCCGTCGCTGTCGTGCCTTCTGCAGCAGAATGAACATCGCATAACAGAAAGGATGCTCTCTATGAAATACACGAAACTTGGTAATTCTGATCTCACTGTCTCGCGCATCTGTATGGGCTGTATGAGCTTCGGCGATGCTGGAAACGGACAGCACAGCTGGACCGTCGATGAAGCCGCGACGCGCGAAATCGTGAAGCACGGGCTCGACTGCGGCATCAATTTCTTTGACACCGCCATCGGCTATCAGAGTGGGACGAGTGAGCAATACCTCGGCCGCGCGCTGCGCGATTTCGCAAAACGCGACGAGGTTGTCGTCGCGACAAAATTTCTCCCACGCACGCCGGAGGAGATCGCGTCCGGCGTAAGCGGCCAGCAGCACATTGAGCAGATGGTGAACACCAGCCTGCGCAATCTCGGCATGGACTACATCGATCTCTACATCTATCACATGTGGGACTACGCGACGCCCCTCTACGAGATCATGGAAGGGCTGAACAATGCCGTTCGCGCCGGCAAGGTGCGCTACATCGGCATCTCCAACTGCTACGCCTATCAGCTCGCGCAGGCGAACGCCCTCGCTGAAAAAGAAGGTTTCGCGAAATTTGTCAGCGTGCAGAATCATTACAACCTCATCTTCCGCGAGGAGGAGCGCGAGATGGCGAAACTTTGCGCCGAAGAAAGAATCGCCATGACGCCGTACAGCGCCCTGGCCAGCGGTCGTCTTTCCAAGCATCCCGGCGAAACGTCGAAGCGACTGGCAGAGGACAGCTACGCCCGTTTTAAATATGACGCCACCGCTGTGCAGGATCAGGTCATCATCGATCGTGTCGCCGAGCTGGCGGAAAAACGCAGCGTTTCGATGACAGAGATCTCCCTGGCCTGGCTGCTCACAAAGGTCACCGCGCCGATCGTTGGCGCCACGAAAATGCACCACGTCGACGGTGCCGCCAAAGCGACGGACCTCACCCTCACCGCCGAGGAATGTGCTTATCTCGAAGCACCCTATGTGCCCCACGCCCTCGTCGGCGTCATGGCGCAGAACACCGCCGCTGCCGCAGGAGACGACCACGTTTGGTCGACAGGCAATCAGAAGATCGCGAAGTAAAGGTAATAGAACAAGGCAGGAGCCAGCGACGCTTATCGCTGGCTCCTGCCTCGTTTTATTCTATTCGTCCTTTAAATACTCCTGCAGCGCTTCGGCGTCGATGCCGTCTGCTGCGATGGTTTTTTCGAGCCACAGCTGCAGGGCATCGACGGTCTGCGCGATGTCGTCGAGCTGGCTTTTGATGCGGGCGAAATCCCGCAGCTCGTCGTCTGCGATCCTGCCGTCGACGGAGATCTCGACGAGGCGCTCGCGCTCCTTGGCGATGTCGTCGAAGAAGGAGAGGACCTCAAGCACGATCTGCGAAAGCGCCTTTGGCTCAACGTCGTTTCCGTAGCGCGCGCCGATGGGGCAGATCTGGGCGCAGTAGTGATAGCTGAGCTCGGGCTTTTTGTAGGCGTCGGCCATGGCGAGCACATCCTCTGGCTGGGGCACGATCTTTTCGCTTTCGATCTTTTCGATGCGGCTTTCTGAGACGAATTCCATCTCCTCGCTGGCGGCTTCGCGAGAAAGGCCGGCGTCCTCGCGCGCGAGCTGGAACATATTTTTATTTTCTTTGACGGATCTTTTTCCCATGATCTCGCTCCTTGTCGTTGAGTCTGTCTCTATTGTGCCGTATTCCTGCGATTTTGGCAAGTTATGGGCGCTTATTTTGTTGAATCGGCCCTACAGTTTGTCCTTCCGATCCGCTATACTATGAACTGTAACGGAAAATTTTTAACAAGGATTGGAAGGTTGATCATCATGAAATTGATCGGTAATATTCTCTGGTTTGTATTCGGCGGCCTGCTGAATGCGCTGGCCTGGCTGATCTCGGGCGCGCTCTGGTGTCTCTCGATCGTAGGGATCCCATACGGGCTGCAGTGCTTTAAATTTGCACGCCTGTCGCTCTGGCCGTTTGGCAAGGAAATCGACTACGGCGGCGGCGCGGTCTCGATGATCGCGAACATCATCTGGGTTGTATTCTTCGGCATCGAAATGGCGCTGGCGAATCTGGCGATCGGTGCGCTCTGGTGCATCACGATCGTGGGAATCCCGTTCGGCATGCAATTCTTCAAGCTCGCAAAGCTGTCGTTCATGCCCTTTGGTGCTGAGATCCGCGAAATTCCTGAATAATTGACATAAGAAGGAGACGATTATTATGACTGCAAAAACAAAAAAGATCCTGCTTTTGGCGCTGGTGATCGCTTACGTGGTATCGCCGGCAGACTTCATGGCGGGCCCATTTGACGATCTTTTCGTCATGCTCCTGGGTGCGCTGGCCAACAGCAAGCTTCAGAAGGGCGCGTAAATTTTCCGCGCATGGTAAAACGCCGCTGCAAACACGGTTGTCGTGTAGCAGCGGCGTTTTTGTATCAGTCGAGGATTTCTACAGCTGGCGCAGCATGCGCAGAGAGCTCGCCGTTCGCGTCGAGGTCGATGACGATGGTGCCACCTTCGTGGACATCGCCGCGCAGGATGAGACGGGCGGAGAGGGTTTCCACATGCTTCTGGATGAAGCGCTTGAGTGGGCGTGCGCCGAATGCCGGATCGTAGCCTTTGTCGGTGATGAAGGCCTTGGCGGCCTCTGTCAGCGCGATCTTCAGCTGCTGGGCAGCGAGACGCTTGTTGAGGTCGGCGACCTGGAGATCGACGATGTGGCCGATGTTGTCCTTGGTGAGCGGCTTGAAGAGGATGATCTCGTCGAGACGGTTGAGAAATTCCGGACGGAAATGGCTGCGCAATTCTCCCTGAACAAGATCACGCGCCTGTTCGCTGATCTCGCCGTCGGCGCTGACACCGTCGAGCAAATACTGGCTGCCGAGGTTCGAGGTCATGATCAGGATGGTGTTCTTGAAATCAACGGTGCGCCCCTGGGAATCGGTGATGCGCCCGTCGTCGAGGACCTGCAGCAGCACGTTGAACACGTCTGGATGGGCTTTCTCGACTTCGTCAAAGAGGACGACGGAATATGGCTTGCGGCGCACGGCTTCGGTGAGCTGGCCGCCTTCTTCGTAGCCGACGTATCCTGGAGGCGCGCCAATCAGGCGGCTGACGGAATATTTCTCCATGTACTCGCTCATATCGATGCGCACCATGTTGTTCTCGTCGTCAAAAAGGGCTTCGGCGAGGGTTTTCGCCAGCTCTGTCTTACCAACGCCGGTAGGGCCGAGGAAGAGGAAGGAACCGATTGGTTTCGTCGGATCCTTGATGCCGGCCTTGGAGCGAATGATGGCGTCGGCGACTTTTTCAACGGCCTCGTCCTGGCCGATGACGCGCTGGTGCAGCTGTTCATCGAGGTGGAGGGTTTTCTCGCGCTCGCCCTGGGTCAGCTTGGCGACAGGAATGCCTGTCCAACGGGAAACGATCGTGGCGATCTCGTCTTCATCGACAGCTTCGTGCACAAGCTTGAGCTCTCCGGTCTTGATCTTGTTTTCTTCTTCTTCGAGCTCACGCTGCAGCTTTGGCAGCACGCCGTATTGCAGCTCGCTCATCTTCGCCAAGTCGCCCTGGCGCTCAGCCAGCTCGATCTGGCTGTGGACGCTGGCGATCTCGTCACGCAGCTTGGCTGGACGCTCGACGGCGTTCTTTTCGTTTTCCCACTGGGCGTTCAGCACCTTGAGCTTGTCTTCGTTGTCAGCGAGCTCTTTCTTGACGGTTTCGAGACGCTCCTTGCTGAGGACGTCGTTTTCTTTTTCCAGGGACATTTCGTCGAGCTTCAGCTGCAGATTGCGATGCTCCAGCTCGTCGATCTCTTCCGGCTTGGAATTCTGCTCGGTCTTGATCTGGGCGCAAGCCTCGTCGATCAGGTCGATGGCCTTGTCCGGCAGGAAACGGTCGGTGATGTAGCGGGCAGAAAGGGTGGCAGCGGAGATCAGCGCGTTATCGGTGATGCGCACGCCATGGTAGGTCTGATAATTTTCGCGCAGACCGCGCAGGATGGTGATCGTTTCGTCGATGGTTGGCTCATCGACCATGACGCGCTGGAAACGGCGCTCAAGGGCGGCGTCCTTTTCGATGTACTGGCGGTATTCGTTGAGCGTCGTGGCGCCAATGCAGTGCAGCTCGCCGCGCGCCAGCATTGGCTTCAGCAGGTTGCCGGCGTCCATGGCGCCGTCAGTTTTGCCGGCGCCGACGATGAGATGCAGCTCATCGATGAAGAGGATGATGCGGCCTTCGCTCTTTTTCACCTCGTTCAGCACCGCTTTCAAACGTTCTTCAAATTCGCCGCGATATTTCGCGCCAGCGACCAGCGACCCCATATCCAGCGAGAAGATCGTTTTGTCCTTCAGAGAATCTGGCACGTCGCCCTTAACGATGCGCTGAGCCAATCCTTCGACGACGGCTGTTTTGCCGACGCCAGGCTCGCCGATGAGCACCGGATTGTTCTTCGTTTTGCGCGAAAGGATACGGATCACATTGCGGATCTCGTCGTCGCGACCGATGATCGGATCAAGCTTCTGATCGCGCGCCCGCTGTACGAGATCGGTGCCGTATTTTTTCAGGCTGTCGTAGGTTTCCTCCGGGCTGTCTGTCGTCACCGTCTGGTTGCCGCGCACATCCTTGAGCACTGAGAGGAAAGCATCCATTGTGATGCCGAACTGCTGCAGCAGAGAGGAGAGGGAAGGGTTCGGATTGCGCAGCATCGCCAGGAAGAGATGCTCCACCGATACATACTCGTCGCCCATGCGCTTGGCTTCGTCTTCGGCGTAGTTCAGCGTGTGGTTGAGGTATTGGCCAACGTATTGCTGCCCGCCCTGGGATTTCACCTTTTTGTCCAGCGCCTGCTTCAGGCTGTTCTGGAAAGCGCCGCGATCGACGCCCATTTTATCCAGGAGCTGCGCGATCAGGCTGCCGTCCTGGTGCAGCAGCGCGTAGAGCAGATGTTCCTGCTCGATCTCCTGGTTGCCGAAGTCCATGGCGATCTTCTGCAGATCGTTGATGGCTTCCACGGATTTTTTTGTAAATCTATCAACTTGCATGTCATTTGCCTCCTTACAGATCAGACATGATCAATTTATCAATAATGATCGTGAAAGCGGACGGGTGAGGGGGAAGCCCGTCATCTTTCACAGTTCTATTATAGCACGCGCTATTAGCACTCGCAAGCTTCGAGTGCTAATAGCGCGCAAAAAAAATCACATCTTGACAAAAACCACACAAACGCTCAAGCAATCTGCGGCGAAAATTCCTGACGAGCGATTCGCTGCAGAAAAATATCACCGAGCACAGCGAGCTGAGGCAGAATCCAGCGTGAGAATCCTGAATGAAATTCTTGAGCAAAATCTCTGATGAAAATCCTGTGCAGGAATATCGCCACAGGCAACCATCAAGCACACAGCGCAATCTGAGTGTAAAGTGAAAATGCAGCGATCATTCCTGAGTTCAGTTAGAAATTCAGAAAGCCAGCTAGCAGCAAGATGCTGCAGCGAAAACAGATCCATAGCGCAGTCAGGACAATCTGTCAGGTGTAGGATCGTGTAATCGTCAAAAACGACAGCATCGGTCCTGGGAATCCAAAACAATCGATCGTGTGGTAAATGGATTAATAATGACGGACATTCGAATCACTTTACATCTCTACTTCGCATAATAGATATTATGTTACTTTTTAGATTTGACGATCAAAATAATCGCAGAGATCATCCGATGGAATGTTCGGACTGTCTCTGCGATGGATTCTGATGTTCTGTGATGCGCTTCCATTTCTGTTTCTTTCTCACATGTTCTGTTTATCATGCGCTTTGTCGCTGCATGTTATCTTATCTGTCGTGCGCTTCTTTTTAGCAGCACGAGCACGATGGCCATTGCTGCGAGGCCGACGAGCCACGACAGGACGACCTGACGGGTCAGTCCGGCGATGACGAATGCCAGTGCCGACAGCGCGGCGACGGTCAGCGCATATGGCAGCTGTGTCTTCACGTGGTTGAGCAGAAAACACTGGGCGCCGGCAGAAGCCATGATGGTTGTATCAGAGATTGGCGAGCAATGGTCGCCGCAGACGGCGCCGGCGATGCACGCGCTCATGGAAATGATCATGAGCTCCGGATCGGTGGCCTGAAACGCTGCGACGACGATCGGGATCAGAATGCCGAAGGTGCCCCAGCTTGTGCCTGTGGCGAATGCGAGGAAACAGCCGATGAGGAAAATGATCACCGGCAGGAAATTCACCATGGCGCCAGCGGATCCTTCGATCAGGCCAGCGACGTAAGCGGCGGCGCCGAGGCTGTCGGTCATCGCTTTCAGCGACCAGGCAAAGGTCAGGATCAGGATCGGCGCGATCATCGAGACGAATCCCTGGGGCACGCATTCCATAAATTCGACAAAGCTCATGACGCGGCGCGCGAGATAAAAGATCAGCGTCAGGATGAGGCTGAAAAATGCGCCAACGGCCAGCCCGATGGACGCATCGCTGGCGGAGAACGCTTCCACAAAGCCGACACCGTCGAAAAATCCGCCGCTCCAGATCATGCCGATGATGCAGCAAAGGATGAGCGAAGCCACGGGCATCAGCATATCGATCAGCGCGCCCTCCCCCTCTGCTTCTGCTGTGCTGCTGTTGGCGTAGGGGCGCTCAGGCGTTGTGTAGAGGTCACCGGCGAGGGCGTTGGTCTCATGCTGGCGCATCGGGCCAAATTCCACGCCCAGCAGGGTGATCGCAGCCATGAAGATGAGTGTGAAAAAGGCATAGAAATTGTACGGAATGCACTGGATAAACAGCGCGATGCCGTTTGTTTCTCCTGGCACAAAGCCGCTCACTGCCGCTGCCCAGGACGAGATCGGCGCGAGGATGCAGACAGGCGCTGCTGTGGCGTCGATGAGATAGGCGAGCTTGGCGCGCGAGATCTGAAACTTGTCAGCGACGGGACGCATCACCCCGCCGACGGTGAGACAGTTGAAATAATCGTCGATAAAAATGATCACACCAAGGCCGATCGTCGCTAGCTGCGCTGCGATGCGGTTTTTGATCCGCGTCTGCGCCCAGCGGCCAAACGCTGCCGAGCCGCCAGAGCGGTTCATCAGCGCGACGATGATGCCAAGGATCACGAGAAAGATCAGGATGCCGACGTTGTAGGCGTCGGAAAGCACGGCCACGATGCCTTCGCTGTAGACGTGGTTGATCGTTCCCTCCAGGGCAAAGCCGGAATACAGCAGCCCGCCGCTGGCAATGCCGGCGAAGAGCGCGCTGTAAACCTCCTTGGTCACTAGTGCTAGCGAGATCGCCACAAAGGGCGGCAGAAGCGACCAGATCGATTGCTGCACAGAGTCTGCCGTGGTTGTGAGCGCTGCTGCGATCAAGAGCGCTGCGAGGATGAGGAGCGCGGCGACGGTCCCCCTCTTTGTTCGTTTTGCTGTTGTCATCACATTCCTCCGTCGTCTTTTCAAATTCCTTTTCTGAGAATGATAACGTTACCCCTTATTTTACACGACGACAGCCGCCCATGACAAGTCATTCTCCACGCGAACGCGGGTGCAGCTTGTGGTATTGCTTTTCGATGTCCTTGAAGGCGAGATGGACGTAGATCTGTGTGGTGCCGATGTCGGCGTGGCCGAGCATGTCCTGGATGGCGCGCAGGTCGACGCCGTTTTCCAGCAGGTGGGTGGCGAAGGTGTGGCGGATGGTGTGCGGTGTGACCTCAAAGGGGATGCCGGCGGCGCGAGCGTATTTTTTGACGATCTTCCAGACGGCCTGGCGGCTCATCTTCTTCTGATGGCTCGAAAGAAAAACGTAATCGCTCGGCTGCACATGCGCTGCTGCGCGCGCCTGCAGATAGTGGTCGACGGCGTCTTTGGCGCAGCGCCCAAAAGGCACGAGCCGTTCCTTGCTGCCCTTACCGATGACGCGCACAAACTGCTCATCTGGATAGTAGCGATCCAGCGTTAGCGCGGTGAGTTCGGACACGCGCATCCCTGTCGCGTAGAGAAGCTCGAGGATAGCCTTGTCGCGCTTGCCAGCGAGGTTGCGTGTAGGCACAGCGGCGATCATGGCGTTCATCTGCTCGAGGGTGAGTACGTTTGGCAGATGATCTGGTTTTTTCGTGTGATCCTCGACGGTCAAGGTCTGGGTGAGCAGGCCGTTTTCTGTGAGGTAATCGAGGAAGCCCTTGAGAGCGGTGATCTTTCTGGCGATGCTCGCCGGCTTGTAGCTTTTGCCGAGGTGGGTGTTGTAGCGATGCAAGGTGAGCTGGTCGATGGCGCTGAAGTCCTCTCCCTCTTCTTTCAGCCAGCTACCAAATTGTCGCAGATCGACCTGGTAGCCGTCGATGGTGTTCTGCGAAAGGCCCTTCTCAACATCCAGCATCAGCAGATAATCCTGCAGGATCTCTTCAAAGCTGTCCATGAGCGTCACTGCTTTTGGATCGGCGCGTAGCGCGCGTCCAGGGTTTTCAGGCCCTGATTCGGAAAGGCAACGGTGATCTTTGTGGCCTCTGCGGGATCAACGCTGACGATGACCCCTTCGCCCCAGCTGGAATGGAGCACCTTCTCGCCGACGGCATAGGCGGCAGCAGCGGCTGGCTCCTTGCGATGGGTCGGCGCGACGACGTTTTTGTGGTGGCGCACCTTGCTGACATCGGTGAAATAGCGCGGATCGAGCTCGGAGAAAAATTCCGACGGCAGGTTGTACATGAAGCGTCCGTGGATCAGGCGCTGGCGTGCGCTGGTGATGAAGAGCTGATCCTTGGCGCGGGTGAAGGCCACGTAACAGAGACGGCGCTCCTCCTCCAGCCCGTCGTTTTCGTTTTTGGCGCGGATGTGCGGGAAAAGATCCTGCTCAAAGCCGGCGATGAAGACAATAGGAAATTCCAGCCCCTTGCTCGAATGCATGGTCATGACGCTGACGCTGTCGCCGTCGTCAGACTGATCGAGATCGGTGTAGAGGGCGATCTCCTCAAGGAAGCCGCTCAGGGTACGCGCTTCATAGTCCATGTCTCGCATATCAAATTCTCTGGCGATGGAGAGAAATTCATTAATGTTGTCCATGTCGAGCTCGGCGGCGACGGGATCGCTGTCGTAGAGATGGCTCACATAGCCGGACTGGTTGATCACATAGTCAATGAGGGGCTCCATCTCTGCTTCTGCGGCGAGCTGGCGCCCTTCGCTGATGAAGGCGTGAAATTCTGCGGCGGATTTTTTCGCCCTGGCAGAAAGCTTGAGCGCTGGATCGATGAGACAGTCGACGAGGCTGCTCTCCGGGTGGGCGACGTGAAAATCGACGATTTTGTTCCACGTCTGCTCGCCGATGCCGCGCTTGGGAATGTTGATGATGCGGTGCAGGCTGACGGCGTCGTTGGGGTTGGCCATGACGTAGAGATAGGCGAGGATGTCCTTGATCTCGCGGCGCTGGAAAAATTTGATGCCGCCGTAGATTTTGTACGGCAGGTGCGCCTCGACGAGCACCTGCTCGATGGAGCGAAACTGGGCCGTGGTGCGGATGAGCACGGCGAAATCGCGGTAATGGTAGTCGGATTTCGCCATGATGTCGCGGATCTGCCGCACGATGAAGTAGGCTTCGTCGCGGTCGTCGTCGGCTTCGTAATAGACGACCTTGCTGCCTTCGGGATTCTGGGTCCAGAGGGATTTGTCCTTGCGGGTGGTGTTGTTGGCGATGACGGCGTTGGCGAGATTCAGAATGGTCTTGGTGGAGCGGTAGTTTTCCTCGAGCTTGATCACGGTGGCGTCGGGATAATCCAGCTCGAAGCTGAGGATGTTCTGCACATCGGCGCCGCGCCACTCGTAGATGGACTGGTCGTCGTCGCCGACGACACAGATGTTGCGGTATTTCGTAGCGAGGAGATGCACCAGCTCGTACTGGATGCGGTTGGTGTCCTGGTACTCATCGACGAGGATGTACTGGAAGCGGTCCTGGTATTCCTCGAGAATGTCGGGATGCTGGCGGAAAAGCTTCACCGTCAGGCAGAGAATGTCGTCGAAATCGATGGCGTTGTTCTGCGCCAGGGTGTGCTGATAATCGCGGATGATCTCCAGCGTGAGATCCGGCAGCATGCCGGTCTCGGCGTAGCTTGCGAGCCCCTCTTCAAGATCAAACCAGGTGTTCTTGAGATGGGAAATGTTCCCGAGAACGGCGCCTGGCTTCAGCACGTCGCTGTCGATGTTGCGCTCGCGCAGGATGCGCTTGACGATCGAGAGCTGGTCGGAGGTGTCATAAATCACAAAATTCGGCGAGAGATCGGTGTGTTCCACCTCAAAGCGCAGGATCTGCAGGCAGGCGGAGTGGAACGTTCGCGCCCAGATGCGCGCGCCTTTTTCGCCGATCATTTCGATGATGCGGTCGCGCATTTCGCCGGCGGCCTTGTTGGTGAAGGTGATGGCGAGGATGTGAAACGGCGAGACGCGGCATTCCTCGATCAAGTACGCGATGCGGTGCACGAGCACGTTCGTTTTGCCACTCCCGGCGCCGGCCAGGATCAGCAGCGGGCCCTCGGTGGTGAGGACAGCTTCCAGCTGCTGCGGGTTCAAAGTAGATAAATCCATAGATGTTCTCCTCTTCTTCTGCTAAAAAACCACTTCTAATAAGAGGATATTAGAAGTGGTTCTGATGTCAATACGAGATATTTTTCGTCGATGCGAGCATGAGCTTGATGCGGTTCTCCTGGTTGACCTTGCTGGCGCTGGCGTCATAGTCGATCGGCACGATGTTGGCCTGAGGATAGAGTTCCTTGATCTTGCGCAGCATGCCGCGGCCGACGATGTGGTTTGGCAGACAGCCAAAGGGCTGGGTGCAGACGATGTTTTCGCAGCCGGATTCGATGAGCTCGACCATTTCTGCGGTGAGCAGCCAGCCTTCGCCCATCTTGGTGCCCTCGTGGATGACTTTTTTGCTGAGGGCCTTGGTGTGCTTGAACGGCGTCTGCGGCTTAAACTGCGGATAATTCTTGTAGCTGTCTATGACGGTGTTCTGCAGGGAAACGATGTAATTGACGATGAACTTCGAGACGACGGCCTTGGTGTGGCCGGTGCCGTAGAGGTACCAGTCCTCGATGCCGGCGTCGGCGGTGTAGAGCACGAAATCCATCAGCCCCGGCACGACGACCTCACAGTCCTCCTTCTCGAGGAAGGCTTCGAGGTTGTTGTTGCCCAGCGGCGCAAATTTGACGTAGATCTCGCCGACGATGCCGACCTTGGTCTTTTTCTGGCCGCTGACGGTTTTGATCTGGGCAAATTCCCCCAGAATCCATGGGCAGTTTTTGCGCAGCTCCTTGCGGGTGCAGCCATGGCCGGCCTCAAACTGGCGCTCGAGCGCCGTGCAGACGCGGTCGACCGTGGCGGAGACTTCGTCCTTGTCGAGGGCGTAAGGCAGAATCTGGTTTTTCAGGTTCATGATCATGTCGCCGTAGATGATGGCGAACATGGCATTCTTGAGCAGGGTTTTCGTGAGCTTAAAGCCTGGGTTGTCCTCGAGGCCAACGACGTTGAACGAGAGCACAGGGATGTATTCCAGCCCGGCCCGTTTGAGGGCCTTGCGCAGGAGCGCAATGTAGTTCGACGCACGGCAACCGCCGCCGGTCTGCGTCAAGAGCAGAGCAATCTTGTGGGTGTCATAGCCGTGGTTCATGGCGCCGTCGAGGAGCTGACCGATGGCCAGCTGCGCTGGATAGCACATGTCGTTGTTGACGTATTTGACACCGGTGGCGATGACATCATGGCTCATGGAGTCGAGGATGTCGACCTTGTAGCCCTCCATGGTCAGGAGCTTCTTGATCAGACGAAAATGGATCGGCAGCATCATCGGAATGAGGATGGTGTGCGTTTCCTTCATTTCTTCTGTAAAAACAACGCGTTGTTGTTGTTCTGACACTTACTGCTTCCTCCTTTGTTCCAGTGTTGCAAAGAGACTTCTGAGACGGATCTTCACCGTGCCGAGGTTGGAGATCTCGTCGATCTTGATCTGGGTGTAGATATCGCCGCCGGATTCGAGGATGTCGCGCATCTCATCGGCAGTGATGGCGTCGAGCCCGCAACCGAAGCTGACGAGCTGGACGACGGACATGTCGGGATTTTCCAGGGCGGTCTTGGCGGCGTTGTAGAGACGGGCGTGATAGGTCCACTGGTTCAGCACGTGGGTATCCGTGTCGCCGTAGATGAACGGCAGCCCGTCTTCGCTGATGACGACGGTGCCGAAGCTCTGCACGAGGCGGTCGATGCCGTGGTTGATCTCTGGGTCGACGTGGTATGGGCGACCGGCGAGGATGACGATCGGCAGCTCGTGGATGCGGGCGTACTGGATCGCCTGGTCGGCGAAGGCTTTAAGCTTGTCGTAGTAGCCGCGCTGCGCTGCGTAGGCAGCGTCGAGGGCTTCGCCGATCTTGCGGCCGCTCACGCCAATGCGCTTGGCGAGGTCCTTGGTGAGCTGCTTTTTCATGAATTTTTTATTGTGGACGCCGTAAAAGCCAAAGAGGTATTTCTCCTTGTCGATCTTGCCGACGTTGGCCTCGATGACCTGCGGATAATAGGCGACGACTGGGCAGTTGTAGTGGTTGTCGCTGATCTCCTCGTCGAAGTTGTAGCTGAGGCATGGATAGAAAATAAAATCCACGTTCTTCTCCAGCAGCCATTCAATGTGACCGTGGATGAGCTTGGCAGGATAGCAGATGGTGTCCGACGGGATGGTGTACTGCCCCTTTGTGAAGAGCTGCTTCGAGCCGAACGGTGAGAGCAGCACGCGGTAGCCGAGCTGGTTCCAGAAAGTGGTCCAGAATGGATACATTTCGTAGACGTTGAGCCCCAGCGGCATGCCGACGGTGCCGTTTGGAAAATCGCCAGCGAGCTGCTCCTTCTTGAGATTGGTGATGAGCTGCTGCTTGTAGAGATAGGCATTCGGCAGATCGAGGGCCTTTTTGTCCTTGTTGAGTGGACGTTCACAGCGGTTGCCGGCGATGAGTTCTTCTCCATTTGAGAAATGATTAATCGTGAGCTCGCAGTGATTCCCACAGCCCTGACAGGTGCGGCTGTAGGTCTGGTAGGAAAATTCATTAAGCGCCACGGGACCGAGACAGGTGGTTTCGCCGCTCTGGTTGGCCTTGGCGTAGAGGGCGCAGCCGAAGGCACCCATCAGCCCGGCGATGGACGGACGGATGACGTTGCGGCCGATCTCTTTCTCGAAGGCGCGTAGGATGGCGTCGTTGTAGAAGGTGCCACCCTGGACGACGATCTTTTTGCCGAGGTCGTCGGCGTCGTTGGCGCGAATGACCTTGTAGAGGGCGTTTTTCACGACGCTGATGGAAAGCCCGGCGGAGATGTCCTCCACGCTGGCGCCCTCCTTCTGCGACTGCTTGACAGACGAATTCATGAAGACGGTGCAGCGGCTACCGAGGTCGACGGGGTGCTCGGAATGCAGGCCGAGCTCGGCAAATTCTGCAACGTCGTAGCCCATCGCGCTCGCAAATGTTGAGATGAACGAGCCGCAGCCAGAGGAGCAGGCCTCGTTGAGGAAGATCGAGTCGATGGTGCCGTTTTTGATCTTGAAGCACTTCATGTCCTGCCCGCCGATGTCGATGATGAAGTCCACATCCGGCTGAAAAAACTGGGCGGCGGTGAGATGGGCGATGGTTTCCACGAGGCCGTGGTCCAGCGAGAACGCCGTCTTGATGAGCTCCTCGCCGTAGCCAGTGACCGCCGAGGAACGGATGCGCAGCTCCGGATAGGCTTCGTAGAGGAACTGTAATGTTTCCCTTATCATTGCGATCGGCTGGCCGTTGGAATATTCGTAGCGGCTGTAGAGGAGCTCGCCTGCTTCGCCGATGAGCACCAGCTTGACGGTTGTCGAGCCGGCGTCGATGCCGAGGTAGACGTCGCCTTTATAAGAAGCGATGTCGGCATAGTCGACGGTGGATTTGGCGTGGCGGGAGAGAAATTCCTCGTACTCTTCTTTGTTTGCGAAGAGGGGCTTCGTCGTCGAGGTGCTTTTGATGGTCATGGTGTTTTCCTGGAAGCGACGCATGAGGTCGTCCAGGTCGAAGGTCACCTCGTTTTTGCTGTAGAGAGCTGCGCCCATGGCGACATAATAGCGGGCGTTTTCGGGGAACACATAGCAATCATCGGATTCGAGCTTGAGCACATTTTTGAAGGCCGTCTGCAGGCCGGTGAAGAAATTGAGCGGACCGCCGAGGAAGATGACCTTCCCCTTGATCTCGCGGCCCTGAGCCAGACCGCCGACCGTCTGGTTGGCGACGGCATAGAAAATGCTCATGGCGACGTCTTCCTTCTTCGCGCCCTGGTTGAGGAGCGGCTGGATGTCGCTCTTGGCGAAGACGCCGCAGCGGCTGGCGATGTCGTAGACGGTTTCTGCCTTGTTGGCGAGGGTGTTCAGCGTTTCCAGATCGACGTTCAGGAGCACCGCCATCTGATCGATGAAGGCGCCGGTGCCGCCGGCGCAGGAGCCGTTCATGCGCACCTCTGAGCCACCGGTGAAGAAGAGGATCTTCGCGTCCTCCCCGCCCAGCTCGATGGCGACGTCGATGTCGTCGTGCAGGTCGCTGACGGCGATCTGCGAGGCGATGACCTCCTGGATAAACGGAATGTTGTACGCCTCAGAGAGGCCGATGCCGGCTGAGCCAGTGACGGCGAAGCGGATGTCTTTGTCGTCGACGTCTTTGAGGCGGTCTCTGATCTCCTCGACGAAGCCGACCGCCACCTCCTTGATGTTTGAGCGATGCCGTCTGTAGTCTTTGTAGATAATATGTTGATCCTGATCCAATACCACGCATTTCATCGTGGTTGATCCCACATCCAGACCAATGCGAATCAATTCAGTATCCTCCTAGTTGAATGAATTCCCCTCAATAAATCTGTAAAAATCCTATCTCTCATTATACCACGAAAACGGCGCTATGCTAGCAATTTTTCTTAACAAAATCATTTTCATATGATTTTGTTAATGATTAATTAGCCGCGTCGCGGGCCAGCGCGCTTACGCTTGCTGGCAATGATTAATGATTAATTGTGGTAGCCTTTCACTATCGCTCAAGGCAGAAATTATTTTGTGCCTTGCGCACGGCCGCAGATAAAATAAAAAGGCTAGAGATCGATGCGACGCGTTAGCGGCGTATCGATCTCTAGCCAACATCAATTACTAATTACTCATTCATCATTACTAATTTGAGGAAGAATCTTCATGCGCACGCTGGCGATGCGATTGTCGCGCACGTCCTCGGTGAGAAAGGCGAGGTTATCGATGGTGATGCGCTCGCGCGCGCCTTCCTGGGGAATGTGGCCGAGCTGTTCGATGAGGTAGCCGGAAATGGTGTCGCAGTCCTCGCTTTCGATGGAGAGTTCCAGCTCTTCGTTGAGATCGTCGATGAGCAGTCCGCCGTCAAGCAGATACTCGTCGGGGCCGATGGCCTCGATCTCTGGCGCAACGTCGTCGTATTCCTCGTCGATGTTGCCCATGATGGCCTCCACCAGGTCCTCGATGGTGACGATGCCGGAAAATCCCCCGTGCTCGTCCACCAGGATCGCCATGTGGCGGCGGTTGGCCTGCATATCGCGGAAGAGGGAGTCGGTGGTTTTCGTTTCCGGCACAAAGAACGGCTCGTGGAGCATGGCGCGAATGTCGAGATCCTCGGGACGGATGTCCTTGCGCAGCTCGATCATCACATCCTTGATGTGGAGCACACCGATGATGTTGTCGATGTCGTCGTCGTAAACCGGAATGCGGTTGTGGCGCGTTTCGAGAATGTCATCGAGCAGCGTGTCGAAGGGCTCGTTGATGTCAAAGCTCACAACATCGCGACGCGGCACGCGGATCTCGCGCGCGGTGCGGTCGTTGAAAGCGAAGACCGAGTCGATCATCTTGCGCTCCTCGTCCTCGAAAAGCCCCGTCTCACTGCCTTGCTTGAGCAGCGCCTTGATCTCCTCTTCGGTGACGGCCTCCTCCTGGTCCGTTGTTTTGAAGCCCAGGAGCTTCAGCACCACCTTCGTCGATACCGAAAGCAGCTTGATAAACGGCGAGAGCACGATGGAGATGTAGTGCACCGGCATCACCGTCAGCATGCAGAAGGCTTCGGCTTTCTGCAGAGCGATGCGCTTTGGCACCAGCTCACCAAAGACGAGGTTGAAGAACATGAGCAGGAGCGTGACGCCGTTGGAGGCGATGGCTTCTGCATAAGGCAGGCCGCGGCTCGCCAGCCACGCACCCAGCACCGGCGCAATGCGCGCGGCGGCAGATGCCGATGAATAGAAGCCGGCAAAGGTGATGGCCACCTGGATCGTCGAGAGAAACTTCGTCGAATCGTCGAAAAGCTTCTCGATGACCTTCGCTTTTTTGTTGCCATCCTCTGCCAGACTGCGGATACGGTTTTTGTTCACCGATACCACAGCCATTTCCGCCCCTGCAAAGAAGGCGTTCATGAGGGTGAAAAACAAGAGCAAAAGCAAGCTGGAAATGATAGAAGTCCCTGTCGGGTCTGCGTCCATAAGACTGATTCCTCCTAAAAAAGTTATTTTGAAAATAATAACATGAGCGCAAGAAGTTTTCAAGGGGAAACTTTTTAGTTAGGAGTGAGCCGCTTCGCGGCCGAGCGCGCTGCGCTTGCTCGGAGTGAGGAGTTACTGGTGCTGTGCACCAGTTCACAGCTGCGCTGCAAGAAATGCTGTGATAGCGCCGTAGCAACGTCCCCTTGCATCAACCAGCAGAAAAACTCCTCATTCCTAACTCCTCACTCCTAACTCAGGCGCGATGCACCTCCAGCGCGCATACGAAGTAGAGCAGCGGAATGATGCAGGCGCAGATGTTCTGCACGCTGAAATCGAGCACGAGGGAGCAAACGCCGACGGCGAGGGCGACGAAGCCGAAGATCACGGCGTCGAGGCTTTTGGCAGGATTTTTCGCTGCGCGCAGGCCCAGCGCCCCGCCGACAAATTCCAACAGGCCGTTGGCCACGCTGAAGATCAGCGTCAGCGCGATGAGAGATTTCACCTCTGCTGTCGTTTCGCCGCTGAGCACAAATACCCCCGTCGTCATGATGCCGACTGCCAGCGTCAGGAGACCGAGCACGATCATCAGCACCGACAATAATTTCAAACCTTTTTTCACTAGTATCATCCTTTCTTTATAATTGTACGATGGCAGGCCAATTTTTCAATAGCTAATCGATAAATTTCACGTATTTTTTCGAGATCTTCCACATAAATGTATTCATCGGCAACGTGCTCGGTGCTCTCCCGCCATGGGAAAACCGGCCCGAAGGCGACGATGTGCTCCATCGCCCGGGCGTAGGAGCCGCCACCCATGACCGTCGGCGGCATGTCGCTGGCGGTCACCTCGCGATAGGCCGCCATGAGCGCGCTGATCACCGGGCCGTTGGCATCCATGTAAACCGGTGCCATCCAGTCTTCCTTGACGAGGCTCAGCCCATGCGCTGCGCAGACGCCCTCCAGCGGCGCGAGCACGTCCTGCGGCGAAAACGTCACCGGATAGCGGATATCGAGGTGCATTGTGACCTTGCCCTCTGCCAGCTCGATCTTGCCAACGTTCAGCGTCAGGCCGCCGCTGGCCCGGTCCTCGAGGGCGATGCCGAGGCCCTCGCCGTTCAGCGCGTGGCCGATATGGTCCATATAAAACTGCGCAAAGGGAACGTCGTGGGCCGCTGCCTGAGCCATCAGCTTGGTGATGGCGTTATCGCCAAGCTCTGGCATGCTGCCGTGGGCAGATCTGCCGCGCGTTTCCAGCACAGTGCCGTCCATGAGCACCGCCTGCGCCTGATCGGCGACCATGTTTGTCGCCGTGCCGCCCTGGACCGCGCGAAAGCCTGCGCGCGCCGCCGGCATCGACAGCGCCACTGCGAGGATGCCCTTTTCGCCGAAGGTCGCCGGGAAGCTGGCGTCTGGCGTGAAGTCGAAGCCAGGGATCTCCTCCTGCGCTTTGTAGCGCGCGATGTCCGCCCAGGGACCGTCCTCTTCCTGGCTGGCGAGGATCAGTCGCACGCGCTTGTTCAGCACAAGCGCGCTATCGAGAATGTCCTTCATGGCGTACATCACCGCCACCGCCGGGCCTTTGTCGTCGACGACACCGCGGCCGAAGAGCTTGCCATCCTGGATCTCGCAGCCGTAAGGATCGTGGGTCCAGCCGGAGCCCGGCGGCACCACATCGAGATGCACGAGGATGCCCATCAGCTCCTCGCCTGCGCCGATCTCAGCGTAGCCATAGTAGCCCTCGTCATCCAGCTTGGTGCGGAAGCCCAGCCCCTCGCAGATGCCCAGCGCCGTCTCCAGCGCCTCGTACACATAAGGGCCATAGGGCTTCCCCGGCTCCGGCGCAGCGCCTGTCACACTAGGGATGGCGACAAGCTTTTTTATTGTTTCTATCACAAAAACCACTAACCTTTCAGTTTAAATGATTAATGACAAATTAGTAATTTGCTTTGCAAATGATTAATGATTAATTAGTAATGATTAATTGTGGTAGCCTTTTCGCTTACGCTCCAAGGCGGAAATTATTTTGTGCCTTGCGCACACCACAAAATTTATTCGCTTTGACGCGAAAGCGGCAAAGCATTCCAAAATTACTCATTAAAAATTACTAATTAAAAATTTGCCAAAAATCAACTCCTCACTCCGCACTCCTAACTAAACGATATGTTCTTCGACTATGCTTGAGCCCATTTTCACCTGGAGCTCAAGCATCATCAGCGCGGCCTGACCTGCTTCGAGCACGGGGACGTCGAGGCCGGATGCTTTCAGCATCCCTTCCAGCTCCTCGGCGACATCGATCATGGCAGTGCAGCCGAGGACGATGGCCTCGGCGCCTTTTTCGCTGATCGCCAGACGGCTCTGCGCAAACAGGTTCTGCACAAGCGCCTCGTGATCGCCCAACGCAAGCACAGGAATGTCGGCGCTGAGGATGGCGCAGACGCGCTCGCTCAGGCCAGCCTTCGCCACATTTGCCCGCAAAAGCGGGATCACCTGTGGCAGCACGGTGATGATCGCAATCCGATCGGCAAGGCCAAGCGCCAGCTGCAGCACCGGCTCAAAGCCGCCGCACACAGGAATGTCCACACATTCCCGCACAGCGCGCACGCCAGGATCGGCGAAGCAGTCGATGAAGATGCCGTCGAATTCTGCCGCAGCCTCCTTCGCCAGGGCCACCACCTGCGGCAGCGCCATCGCTTCATCGTATTCACATTCGATCGACGCCGGGCCATTGCAGATCGCGCGGCCTTCCAGCACCGTCTCCGCGCCAAGGAATCGCCCCATATAGGCCAGCTCAGCAGGCGTCGCCGCCGTCGTCACAGGATCGAGCACTAATAGTTTGATTTTGTTTGTCACTTTTTCCTCCTTTTTCACTTTTTGCTTTGCAAATGATTAATTGTTGTTGGCTAGAGATCGATACGCCGCTGGCGCGTCGCATCGACTCTAGCCTTTTTATTTTTTCAGCAGCCGTGCGCACACCACAAAATTTATTCGCTTTGGCCCGTCAGGACAAAGCTACCACAATTACTCATTAAAAATTACTAATTACTAATTATTTCTAGATTTCGACGGCCAGAAATGTTCCAGTATCAAATAAACAATGAAGCCAATAATAACCCCATTGAAATTAAACACGCCAACAGGTATCATAAGCGCGATCACCAGCGAGATCAGTGTCGCCGCAATCCCAGTCCTGTTCCAGCCGTCGTTTGGATGCCAGCTGGCCGGTTTGCCCCTGCCGATGATCCAGTAATCGGCGATCATCACACCAGCGATCGGCGCGCCGAGAAAGGTTGTCCAGTTCAGATACACCTCGATAAAATCCAAAATCCCCAGCACCGCCAGCACAACGCCCAGCACGCCGACCACAAACGTCGCTTCGCGGCGGCGATTGTCCGGCAGGTTAAACGTCATCACCGCATCCAGCCCACCCGTGTAGGCATTGACGGAATTCGTCGTCAGCTGCGCCAGAATCATGATCGTCAGCCCCAGAATCGGCAGGCCGACCATCGCCATCACCTGGCTGATGTCATACACGCCCACCACGCGCGAGAGCAACACCCCGATCACACAGGTGATGATCCCCGCCGGCATCAGCCCCCAGACAGCAGATTTTACCGTGTCCCGACGATTGCGCTGAAAGCGCGTCAAATCCGCCGCCGTAAATGCTGAGGCTGAGAAAAAGCTGAACGCCGTGCCAATCCCCTCGATCATCGACATCGTCGGCGTCTCCACCTCATTGGCAGAAAGCCCCGCCGTGCCGTAGATGCGAAACGCCATCACCGTACCAACGATCGTGATCAGGAGCAGCAGCGGCACAGAGATCGTGTCCAGATTTTTCAGCGTCTCCATCCCCCAGACAGCGATCACCACCATCACCATTCCCCAGAAGATCGAGCTCGCCACCACAGGAATCTCCACGCCAAACGCCGCCAGCGCCAGCGTCGACAAAGCCTCGCCGCAGACATTCACCTGCAGCCCGAAAAATCCCACCAGCGACACCGTGAAGAGCGAGCTCACCAGAAGCCGCGTCCCCTTGCGCCCAAAAGTCGACGTCGAGATCGCACACGTCGGAATCCCAAGATCTGCGCCCTGGATGCCCAATATCAGCGTCAGCACCAGCACCATCCCATAGCCAATGATACCAGCCAGGATCGCCTGCAGCGTCGGCATCCCCTCCGCCAGCATGCTTCCCAACAAAAAAAGCAGGAATGCAAATCACCATCCCCGCCTGCACCATCACCATATCCACCCAGGATTTCCGCTGCTCCCGCGGAACCCTTGAAAGTGCAAATGCTTCGATCGGTTTCTTACCGTTTGTCATCACCAACACCTCTTTTTAGAACCTTTTATTCATTTTAACAATAGCTGCAAAACCCTGTCATTGGCACGCATACAGCCATTCTCCAACAAATTTATAAAAATTCCAAACACAAAACCCCCAGATTCATCCTATAATAGTACCATCACAATCAACTGGAAAGGCGTGGAAAACCATGAGTATTATCACCGTTGCAGACATTCTCGAGTTGAATGTTCTCAAGAACGCTAGGATCGTAGCTGGTAAACGTGGCCTCAACCGCGAAGTCAATTCCGTCAACGTTTACGACAATCCACCAAGCACCGCAGATCTTGAGATCGGCTTCGTAGAAAACGATATCTATCTATCTTTCCTATACTTCGCCAAGGAAGATATCTCCTACCTCGACAAAGTGTATCAGCGTCTTTCCGCCAATCATGCTGCTGCGCTCATTGTTTTTGACGAATATTTCCAGGAGCTGCCGCCAGAATACGCCACACTCTTTGACGAAGCCCAGATCCCCGTCATCTTCACCGATTTCCACACCCCATACTCCGCCGTCATCACCAGCATCATCGAATTCCGCATGTATGCCGAGCAGCGAAAAAATCTCGAAGACAAGATCGCCTCTCTCATTGGCAAGCGCATCTCCCAGCGAGAAAAGATGGAGATCGTCGCCGAGCTCAATCCAAACTTTGAGAAAAACGCCATGGTTCTCTTTGCGATCGACCGCACCAACCCACAGGTGCCCGTCTCCTCCATCCTCAATCTCTGCAACGCCATCAACCAAAACGCCCGCGCCTTCGCCACCGAGTATAAGGGCGGCATCCTCGTCATCCTCACCTACAGCGACAGCCGCCTTTCCGAGGTAGCAGAATCCCACCAGCGCTATATCGAGCTCATCCACCAGCACCTGCCCCAGGCCATCATCGGCATCAGCGACCTGCGCCCCCTGCAAACCCTCGGCACCGTCATCGCCCAGAGCTACACCGCCCTCACCTCCGGCCGCGCCGCCGCCGGCGAAACCGTGTATTATAAAAACATCGGCATCTCCCGCATCCTCATCGCCCTCTACGACACCCCCGCCCTCGAGCAGTTTTATAACGACATGACCCAGCCCATCCTCCAGAGCGACGCCGATAATAAGGGCCAGCTCTTCGACACCCTTCTCACCTTCGCCCGGCTCAACATGGATTATAAGAAAACAGCCGCCGCCATGTACGTCCACGAAAACACCGTCCGCTACCGCATCAACAAGATCAAAGAGCTCATCCCCTACGGCAGCTCCGAAGTCGATTTTCAGGACACCCTCTCCATCACCTACAAGATCTACCTCATGCAGAATTTTTAACCCAGACCCGCCGTTCCCCAGGGAGCGGTCGGGTTTTTGGATAATAGCAAAACGCACGCCATCCGAGGATAGCGTGCGTTTTTTATTTTACAGTTCAGCCAACGTTTCACACACAGCCAGACGACGCAGCCGTTTGGCCGGCGAAATAAAAGCACAGATCGTAGCAAACAGGATGAAGCAAACGATGATCGCCAACGCAGCAATCGGAAATTCCCAGCTGTAGTATGGAAAATGTGCAGTGATGAGCCGCTCGTAGAGCAGCCTGTGCAACGGCAGGCCAAGCGCGATCCCGCAGAGCGATCCGCTCACAGCATATGTCGCAGCTTCAGCGGCGATCATGCGCGTGAGCTGGCTGCCATCCATGCCGACAGCGCGCATGGCGCCATACTCGCGTGTGCGCGCTGTGACGCTCATGGAAATGCTGTTGACAATGTTCAGCACGGTGATCAACGCGATGATCGCGAGAAAACCATAGATGAACAGGCTGAACGCCCAGAACGTGCTGCGATCGGCTTCATCGCGCCGGTCAACGAACTGACCAACGCCGCTCACGCGCTCAGCGATCGCAGCCACTTCGGCATCGCTGGCGTCCTCTGTGAGCTGTACGTCGATGATGCCATAGTCGCTCTCGCCGGTGAGCCGCTGAAAGGTTTCATCTGAACAAATGAGGTCGATCGATCCCTCGGTGCTGCCGCTGTTCGTGAAAGGGCTGTATTTAAGCAAGCCAGCGATGGTCACCGTCTCATCACCAAGCGTCACAGTATCGCCAACGCTCAGCGGATTCGTTTCATCCCAGATGGTGAGCACGCTGTGGCTGTCACCATAGACTGCCGCGAGATCTGCGCCGTCGCGCAGCATCTCATCCTCCGGCAGCCAGTCGAGCTGGATGTCGTCGTAGCTGATGAGATCCACACTCTCCTGTTCTGCCGCCACACTGAACGAAGCCGGCACATCCGTCACAGAGCTGCGGCCGAAAGCATGGGCAACGCCTGGCATGTCAGCCAGCTCTTCAACAAGCGTATGATCAACATTGTTCGACCAGTCTCTGCTTTGGATCGAAAGATCCGGCGCAGAAAGTGACGTCGGCAACATACAGTTCAACAGCTGTACGAGCACTGAAAATCCCAGAAAGAGCACGATGCTCAGAGCGAAGGATCCGCTCATCAGCACAAGGTTTTTCTTCGCCGCTGTGGCGTGGGCAATGCCAAGCCGCGAGGCAATGGAAATGATCCGCCCGTGGATGCGTTGCGGTTTTCCTGCACGCGTCGCAGCAGCTGTCGAAACCGCAGCCATCGGCGATACACGCGCAGCGCGACGCGCTGGCGATTGCGCCGCAATGAGCACCGTGGCAAGTCCCAGCACCACACCGCTGGCAATGCCGATGCCGCTGACGCCGAAGATTGGCCAGTCGCTGAATTCGCCGCCGACACCATAGCGCAGCACCGCGCCAAGGCCCCATGTCAGCACGATACCGAGTATAACGCCAATCGGGATCGCCGTTTTGCACCAGTTTAGCGCTTCCAGCCGCACAAAGCGACGCACCTGCGCGCGGCTCATGCCGATGCAGCGCATCATGCCGAAAAACTGTGTGCGCTGGCTGGTCGTGCTGTTGAGACTGCCGGCGATCATCAGCACGCCGGCGACGAGGATGAGCACGAACAAGCCGCCGACGAGGGGATAGAGATTGCGCACCAGCTCATTGCTGCTGAGCCCGGCAAGGCCCATGAGAATGAAGTTTTCGGTGAGCTGGTCGTCCTCCAATCCGCAAACGATTTTTATATCATCGATCGCCTGGCGAATGTGGGCGTCGTCGGCGAATTGGACGAAGTAGCTCGTTTGCCCGCTGTCGTCGTTGGCTGCGAGGATCGAGCGCAGCGTAGCGATGTTCACGAAGGCGCCAATCTGCTCATCCTCCACAAGCAGCGCCGTCGTTTCGCCACCACCATTTCCCGAAGCAAAGCGGCTGTCGCTGGAACGAAATCCTTCGACGGTGAAGTCGTAGCTTCCTGCTGGCGTCTCCAGCGTCACGGTATCGCCAGGGGCCACACCGAGAAGCGTGCGCGCGTTCGGCGTCAGAATGACAGCATCTTTTTCTGCCAGGCTCGCGTCGTCGTCAAAATAATGCATGATCTCTGTGAGGAAATCCTGCTCCACACCGCAGAGCGCAGTCTGGTGACCACTGATCGTGTAAGCGCGGCTCTGGTCGAGATTGACGACCTCGTACCAGGAAGACGCTGCGACATCGTCCCGGCTGGCGATCGCCGCTGCACCGCTCTCGCTGAGATCGGCGATCTGTAGCTGCCAGTCGCCGTGTGTTTCCTTCGCATGCATCGTTTCACAGCGCACACCCATTTCCGCGCTGGAAAAGATCGCCGTCACAAGAAAGACAGCGAAAATGATACAAAGCAATGTCATGCGGTTCTGTCGTCGATGCACCTTCGCCGAGAGCGGGATCAGGCTCAGATAGCTTCTCATGCCCGACACCTCCCAAGATCGCTCAGCACACCGTCGCTCACCGAAAGGATCCGGTCGGCTGTTTGCGCAATAGCGCGGCTGTGGGTGATCAGGATGATCGTTTGCTCGTACTTGCGCGAGGCTTCTTTGAGCAGCGCGATGACCTCGCTCGTGTTCTTTGTATCGAGATTGCCCGTTGGCTCATCGGCGAGGATCAGCGCCGGCCGTGTGATCAGTGCGCGACCGATGGCCACGCGTTGCTGCTGTCCGCCGGAAAGCTGGCTCGGCAGATGATGACGTCGCTCGCGGAGACCCAGCACGGCGAGCAGCTCCTCGAGATAGGTGACATCTGGTTTTTCGTGATCCAGGAGAACGGGAAAAATAATGTTCTGCTCCACCGTCAGCTCGGGGATCAGATTAAAGCTCTGGAAGATGAAACCGATGTTGCGCCGACGAAAGATCGTCAGATTGCGCTCCCGCATCGCGAAAATATCCTTCCCGTCGATGAAGACCTTGCCTGCGCTCGGTTCGTCAATGCCGCCGATCATATTGAGCAGCGTGCTCTTGCCTGATCCGGATTCGCCGACAACGGCGACGAATTCGCCTTTTGATACCGAGAAGCTGACATCGCGCAGCGCGTGCACAGCCGCTTCGCCGCTGCCATAGGTTTTGGAAATATGTTGTACGCTTAGAAGTTCCATGGTTATCCACCTCTTTCTAGTTGATGGTGAAAGATTACCACCAGCATCCAACACAGACCTTACATCCAGCCTACAATTCTGTAGGAATCAGGAAATTGATCGTAAACACCGTTCCTTCGCCAGGGGCGCTGTCAACCTCCACTGTGCCGCTGTGGGCTTCGATGATCGCTTTCGCCAGTGGCAGGCCAAGCCCAACGCCCTGCGTATCCAGGGAAAAGCGGCTGCGGTAGAAGCGCTTGAAAATATGCGGCAGATCCTCCGGATGAATGCCGCTGCCATCGTCTCGCACTGTGATCTGCACGATCTGACCAAAACGCCGCCAGTTCACGGCGATCGTACATCCAGCGGTCGTATGATCAAGGGCATTCTTCACAATGTTCGTCAGCGCTTCCAAGATCCAGAGCCGGTCACAAACGAGCGTCACATCTTTTTCGCCGGAAAAGCACAGCGTCTTTCCTTCCTGCTCGGCGCGAAAAGCGAAATGGGGCTCCAGGCTCGCCATCATCTCCGACAGCATCTGCGGCTCGCGCTTGAAAACCAGCGTGCCGGCGTCGAGCCGCGAGATCGTCAGGAGATTTTTGACAAGGGCTTCGATGCGGTCAAGCTCCTGCTCGGACAGCGCCGAAAATTCCCGCACCGTTTCCGAATCATCCGTCGCTTCCTGGAGAATGCCGTTGTAAATGCCGAGCGTCGCCAGCGGCGTTTTCAACTGGTGGGAAATATCGGAGAGCGTATCCTTGAGAAAAGCGCGGGCGTTCGCCTCATTTTCAGCGTGCGCACCAAGGATCGCCGCCATGGCGTTGATCTCGTGAAAAAGCCGGTACAACTCCCCTTCCTCATCAGAATCGATGCGCGCCTCCACATCGCCGGCAAGAAACGCGCGGATGCGAGCGATCGCTTTGTCGATCAGGCGCGACTGCCTGCGAAAATACCAGACGAGCAGCGCCAAGAGCACCAGCGCAAACAGGATCGCAAGTCCCAACACCGGCAGCACAGCGCTGGCGCCTGCGCGCTGCACCATCCACAGCGTCAGCACAGTAAAGAGCGCGAGCGCGGCAAACACCAGGGCGAACAGCGTCCGCACGCTGCGATCTGCAAAAAATTTCATCCTATCCCCTCCGGATTCGCCCATTTGTAGCCCATGCCACGCACCGTCAGGATATGGCGTGGCGCGCTCGCGTCGTCCTCGATCTTCGTGCGCAAACGACGGATGTAAACCGTCAGTGTGCTGCTGTCGATATAACGTGCCTCGTGGTCCCACAGTCGCGAAAGGATCTGCTCCGGCGTAAGCACGATGTCGGCGTTTTCCATAAAAAGCACCAGCAGCTTGTATTCGCTCGCCGTGAGCGCGATCGGTTCTCCATTTTTCGTGACGGTACGACGCAGCAGATCCACCGCGATCCCGCCTGACTGCAAAAGCTGTGTCGTTTCGCTGTACGTCGTGCTGCGCCGCAGAAGGGCATTCACCCGCGAGAGGAACACCGCCAGCTTGAACGGCTTCGTGATGTAATCATCGCCGCCCATGTCGAGCCCCATGATGATGTCTGTTTCCTCATCCGCCGCTGTCAGGAAAATGATCGGCACCTTTGACTGGGCGCGAATCTCCTCGCAGAGCGCAAAGCCCGTGCCGTCTGGCAACGATACATCGAGGATCACAAGATCGAATGTCCCATTTTCCCAGCATCTTTCCGCTTCGTGCAGCGTGCGCGCGCAAACTACCTCGTAGCCCTGCTTCTCCAGCGCAAAGACCAATCCCTTCATCAGCCCCGGATCATCTTCAACAAAGAATATTCGTTTCATCGTTTTCACATCCTGTCTGTGTCAATTAACTTCCTTCATTATATTTCTCCTGCTGAGTAATGACAAGCCACACGAAAAAAACGCACGCTTCTCCCGAAGGATCGGCGTGCGTGGTATTACAGCACAATCTCGTTCAATGCTTCTCTGAGCATTTTTGCTTCCTCGTCAGACAGGGTAATGCCCTTGCCCATGCGGCTGTGATCCGGCGCCCATTCGCGCAGATCGTATTTGGCAGGGCGGTCATTCCAGCTGACAAGGTTGAGCTCCTTGCTCCAGCCGCGGCTGGAGGTGGAGAGCACGGCGAGGTGCTCGGTGATCTCGTATTTGATATCTGGCATAATTCCTCCTATTCCTCTACCCAAGGGGCACACGCAGCCTCTGCATACAGGCGGCGAGGAGCTTGCTGGCACCGATGCGCGTGGCGCCGAGGCGCAGATACTCTTCGGCGTCGGCGATGGTGCGGATGCCGCCGCTCGCCTTGAGCTGGATCTCCGGGCGCTTGGCCTGCATGATCAGCTCGGCAGCGTGGACGCTGGCGCCGGGGTAGCCAAAGCCGGTGCTGGTTTTGTAAAAGTCGATGTCCAGATCGTTCAGCGCCTGCACCGTGCCGAGGATCTCCTCATCTGTGAGGGCGCCGGTCTCGAGGATGACCTTAATCTTTCCGCCGGCAGGCCGCTCCGCCAGCACGGCAGCCACATCCCGCTGCACAGCGCTGTAGTCACCAGCCTTGATGCGCCCCAACGGCGCCACCATATCCACCTCGCTGGCGCCATCGGCAAAAGCATGGCGCGCTGCCGCAGCCTTGACTGCCGCTGGCTCGCAGCCATGGGGAAAGCCGACCACCGTGCAAATTGGCACGCCGCCAGGAAAATGCTGCGCCAAGGCTTTCACATAGCAGGGCTGCACACAGAGACTGGCGATGCCTGTGCCTTGCGAAGCAGCGGCGAAGGCGAGGATCTCCTCCTCAGTGGCGCAGGGATCGAGGTTGGTATGGTCGATGGCCTGGATGATTGTGCGCGTGTCCATCACATCTTCTCCAAGAGCTCAACGATCATCTGGTTGACAACGCCTGGGTTGGCCTGGCCCTTGGTGGCCTTCATCACCTGGCCGACGAAGAAGCCAAGGGCTTTTTTCTTGCCGGCTTTGTAATCGGCAACGGATTTTGGATTGCTGTCGATGATCTCCTGAATCATTGGCGCAAGAGAATCGGTGTCGGAGATCTGCTGCAGGCCTTCCTCTTCGATGATGGCAGCTGGGTCGCGGTTTTCGTCGAAGGCTTTCATGAAGACGTCCTTGGCGATCTTGCCGGAGATCTCTCCGCTCTTGATGCGCGAGAGGAGCTGCACAAGACGCTCTGGTGTGAAGCCGCTTTCAGCGAGGGTTTTGCCAGAGGCGTTGAGCTTGGCCTGGATGTCGCCGACGAGCCAGTTGCTGATCATTTGCGGCTCGTCGATCAGCGCTTTGGCTGCGTCGTAGAAATCCGCCAGGGCGATGTCCTGAGTGATGATGGCGGCTTCCTTTGGCCCAATGCCATCGGCAGCGAGGCGGGCGCGACGGGCGCGGGGCAGCTCTGGCAGGCTTTCTTTCATGCCCTGGATCCACGCATCGGTGAGCACGATCGGCGGCAGGTCTGGCTCTGGGAAGTAGCGGTATTCGTCGGCTTCCTCCTTGCTGCGCAGGGAGAAGGTCATGCCCTGGGCGTCGTCCCAGGTACGGGTTTCGAGGCGAACTTTTTCGCCGTCCTCGAGGAGCTCTGTCTGGCGCTCGATCTCGTACTCGATGGCGCGCTCCACAGCGCGGAAGCTGTTGAGGTTTTTGATCTCGGCGCGGGTGCCGAATTTTTCCTCGCCAACTGGGCGCAGGGAGATGTTGACATCGCAGCGCAGTGAGCCTTCTTCCATCTTGGCGTCGCTGACGCCGGTGTAGACGATGATGGCGCGCAGCTCTTCGAGATAAGCGCGGGCGTCGGCGGCGCTGCGCATGTCAGGCTCGCTGACGATCTCGATCAACGGCACGCCGGCGCGGTTGTAGTCTGCCAGCGAGGAGTTCGACGTGGTGATCGTGGCGCCCTGGTGCACAAGCTTGCCGGCGTCCTCCTCCATGTGGATGCGGGTGAGGCCGATGCGCTTGTCCTCGACGTCCACGGTGATCTCGACATAGCCGTGCTCAGCGATCGGCAGATCGTACTGGGAGATCTGGTAGGCTTTGGTGAGGTCCGGGTAGAAATAATTCTTGCGGTCGAACTTGCTGAACTTCGCAATCGTGCAATTGGTGGCCAACCCGGCCTTGACGGCGTATTCCAGCACCTTTTTGTTCAAGACAGGCAGCGTCCCCGGCAGGCCGAGGCAGACTGGGCAAACGTGGCTGTTTGGCGCGCCGCCAAAGGCCGTGGAGCAGTTGCAGAAGATTTTCGTATCGGTTTTTAATTCAACATGGACTTCAAGCCCAATGACTGGTTCGTATCTCATTGTTCCGCCTCTCTTTCGATAACCTCGGCAACCTGCAACAGCAGCGCTTCGTCAAATGCGCGGCCGATGAGCTGGATGCCGATCGGCAGATTCTCTTCGTCGTGCCCGAATGGCACAGAGATTCCCGGCAGCCCAGCCAGGTTGGACGTGACGGTGCAGATGTCCTGCTTGTAGGTGGAAACGGCGTCCACCTGGGCGCCGATCCTTGGCGCAGTGACGACAGACGCCGGCGTCAGCAGGCAGTCGTAGCTTGCGAAGGCGCGCTTGAAATCATCCTGGATGAGATGGCGCACCTTCAGCGCCTTGAGATAGTAGGCGTCGTAGTAGCCAGCGCTGAGGGCATAGGTGCCGAGCATGATGCGGCGCTTCACTTCATCGCCAAAGCCCTGCTGGCGCGTTTTCTTGAACATGGTGATCATGTCGTCGGCCTGTTCGCGCAAACCGTAGCGCACGCCGTCGTAGCGGGCAAGGTTGGAGCTTGCTTCTGCCGGGGCGATCAGGTAATAGGCCGGGATGGCGTAGTTCGTCGTCGGCAGGCTGCAATCCTCACAGATCGCGCCCTGCGCTTCCAACAGCGCGCGCACGCGGGCGATGCTTTCTCTGATCGCAGGCTGCACCCCTTCGCCGAGGTATTCCTGCGGTACGCCGATCTTCAGGCCCTGGATGCTCTTGCCGAGCAGACGCGTGTAGTCCTCATGCGCCACATTGGCCGAGGTGGAATCGCGGTGGTCGTAGCCGGCGATGGCATTCATCACCAGCGCGGCATCGCGCACGTCGTTCGTCAGCGGGCCGATCTGGTCCAGCGATGAGGCGAAAGCGATGAGGCCGTAGCGGCTGACAGCGCCGTAGGTTGGCTTCAGCCCGACAATACCGCAGAAAGCCGCCGGCTGGCGGATCGAGCCACCGGTGTCGCTGCCCAGCGCATACACCGCCTCCCCGGCAGCCACAGCCGCCGCCGAGCCGCCGCTGGAGCCGCCTGGCACACAATCGTGGTTGACAGGGTTCAGCGTTGGGCCAAAGTAGGACGTTTCCGTCGTCGAGCCCATGGCAAATTCGTCCATGTTCGTCTTGCCCAGGATGATCGCACCGGCTGCCGCCAGCTTTTCAACCACGCAGGCGTCGTACTGCGGCACAAAATTCTCCAGCATGTGGCTGGCACAGGTCGTGCGCAGCCCTTCCGTGCAGATGTTGTCCTTCACCGCCATCGGAATGCCCTCGAGCATACCGATCTCTTCGCCTGCTGCAAGCTTCGCATCGACGGCATCGGCAGCCGCCAGCGCCGCCTCCGCGCTCAGCGTGATGTAGGCGTTGATCTCTGGATCGATCTTGGCAAGATAAGCCTCCGTCAGCGCGCGGGATGTCGTTTCCCCACTGACAAGGGCGTCGTGCAATGCGTGAATGGTGTTGCGTTCTGACAAAATCTTTCCCTCCTTACACAATCTTTGGCACCTGGAACATGTTCTCGTTTTCCTCCGGCGCATTCGCCAGCACCTTTTCGGCGCCCATGCTTTCGTGCACCGTGTCCTCGCGGAAAACATTCTCGATGTCCATGACATGGTTCAGCGGAGCCACGCCTTCTGTGTCGATCTCGCTCAGGCTGTCCATCATTTCGATGATCGACTGCAGCTGAGCAAACTGCTCCGTCAGCTCTTCTTCAGTAAATTCGAGTCGGCTCAAATGCGCGACACGTTCTACAGCTTCTCTTGTAAGCATCTTATTCTCCTTCCAATAATGCCAGCAGCGCCTGTTCGTCAAGCACCGGAATGCCCAGGCTCACCGCCTTGTCGTATTTTGAACCCGGCTTTTCGCCGGCCACCAGATAGCTCGTTTTCTTGCTGACGCTTCCCGTGACCTTGCCGCCGCGCGCCTCGATCAGCGCCTTCGCTTCGTCGCGGGAATAGGTCGGGAGCGTCCCCGTCAGCACAAAAGTCTTCCCAGCAAGGGTCTGCTCCAGCGCCTGCGCTTCACGCTCGCTTCGCATGTTCAGCCCCAGCTCAGCCAGTCGTCGCAGCTGCGCGCGGTTCGTGTCGCTTGCGAAGAACCCGACCACCTCCTGCGCGATCAGCGCGCCGATCTGGTCCAGCGCCGTCAGCGAACCGATATCCGCCGCCGCCAGCGCTGCCATATCCGGGAAATTCCGCGCCAGGATCTTGCTCGTTTCCAAACCCACCAGCGGGATCCCCAACGCATAGATCAGGCGGTAAAGCGCGTTCTCTTTCGAGGCCGCGATTGCCGCAAGCAGGCTTTTCGCCTTCGCCTCAGCAAAGCGCTCCAGCCGCAGAAGCTGCGCCAGCTCCAACTCGTAGAGATCCGCCAGCTCCCGCACCAGACCACTCTCGTAAAGCTGGTTCACAATCTCCGGCCCCAGCCCCACAATGTCCATCGCATCCTTGCTCGCAAAGTGCACAATCCGCGCCCGCACCTGCGCCGGACAAGCCAGCGCATTCGGGCAGCGCACCCGCGCTTCGCCAGCAAGCTGCACCAGCGCCGTGCCGCATTCCGGACAGATCGTCGGGAAGACATACGGCACCGCCTCCGGCGGACGCTTTTCCGTGACAACGTGGTCAATTTCCGGGATCACATCTCCCGCCTTCTGCACCACCACCGTGTCGCCGATGCGAATGTCCTTCTCTTCGATGAAGGCACGGTTGTGCAGCGTCGCGCGGCGGATCGTCGAGCCTGCCACAAACACCGGCGCCAGCTCGCCAACCGGCGTCGCCGCGCCAGTGCGGCCAATCTGCAGCGTGATGTCCTCCAGCAGCGTCGTCTTCTGCTCTGGCGGAAATTTGTAGGCGATCGCCCAGCGCGGCGAGCGCGCCCGACTGCCCAGCGCCTTCTGCAGAGCCAGATCGTCCAGCTTGATCACCATGCCGTCGATTTCGTAAGGCAGCTCCTGGCGCTTCTCCTTCCACAGCATGCAGTAGTCGTAGGCCTCCTCGATCGTCGTGCAAACCTTGCTTGCGATCGGCGGCAGCTGCTGCGCCTCGATAAAGGCCACCGCCTCCTCCTGCGACGAGAGGCCAACCGCCTCGTCGTTCATCACCGTGTAGAAGATCCCCGAAAGCTTGCGCTTTGCCGTGATCTGCGGATCCAGCTGGCGCAGCGAGCCCGCCGCCGCATTGCGCGGATTCGCAAAGAGCGGCTCGCCCAGCGCCTCGCGCGCTTCGTTCAGGCGCAGGAACGCCTGCTTCGGCATGTAGATCTCACCGCGGATCGCCAGCTCCCCCTTGTAGGGAATCGCCAGCGGCACAGCGCGCACCGTACGCACTCCCGCTGTCACATCCTCGCCCTCCGAGCCATCGCCGCGCGTCGCCGCCGCCTGCAGACGACCCTCGCGATAATACAGCGCGATCGAGAGCCCGTCGATCTTAAACTCCACCGAGTAGCGGATGCGACTCGCCGGCACCTCCTTGCGCAGACTCTCGTCAAAGGCCGCCAGCTCCGCAAAGGAAAACGCATTCGCCAGACTCTGCAGCGGCTGCGGATGGTGATAAGGGCGAAAGCCCTCCTTCACCGCTCCGCCCACGCGCTGCGTCGGCGAGTCCGGCGCGATCTCCTCCGGATGCGCCCGCTCAAATTCCTCCAGCGCCCGGTAGCGCCGGTCGTATTCCACATCCGAGAGCTCCGGCGCATCCAGCACATAGTAGAGATATTCGTGATGGCGCAAATCGTCCATCATCTGCTCATAGTGTAACCGTTCTTCGTCAGTCAACATCGTCACCGCCTTTCGTGGATCATCATCCACACACTAACTTCAATTATACCGGAAATGCCGCCGTTTGTGCAAGCGCTTTAGGCCAGAACAAACTTAAGCACAGAAAAAAATCCGCCGCAAATTGCGACGGATCGAATTTGAAAAGACAGGATTTGATAGGATTTGACAACATTTTTAGAAAAGCACAGACCCCAGCGGGATACCGATCACCGCAAGCACCAGGATAACCGCCACAACCGACAGCACAGCCTGGATATACGCCTGCTTCACATCGATCCATTCTGTATTCCCGAACACCAGCCCGGCGCGGGAGCTTGCCCCCGGCGTGCAGAGCGCAGCCGTCAGGCCGAAGATCAGGATCGACGCCACCAGGATTGGATTTGCGCCAACCATCCCTGCGATCGTGCAGAACATCGGCGTCATCACAACCAGGAGGATCGTGTTGTTCATGAACTGCGTCAGCACGCAGGCGAGAATGATCGTGAAAATGTAGAACATCGTTGGGCTCTGGCCAGCCATGATCGGCTTCAGAGTCGCCATGATCGCCTTCGTAAAGCCCGTATCGCTCGACATCAGCGCATCACCCAGCGGCCCAACCGCCGTCAGCAGGCAGACCATGTTCCATGGGATCGATTTCTTCGCAAGCTCCACAAAATCGATCGCAGGCTTGCCGTCAAAATAGACAAAGCTCAGCACCAACAGCATGATGATGCACAGCCCCGTTGCCCCTTGCGCGGAAAGCATCGTCTTGATCAGCCCATCCGGCAGCACGCTTGGAATATACAGCGCCACCAGAAGCAGGATCAGCATCACAGCCCCCAGCTTCTGCTGCTTCGTCACCTGGATCTCCTTCGCCAGACCAGTGAAGTCCTTGTCCTTCATCACACTCATGTCCAGGCGCAGGATCAGCTTCGCAAAGAGCATAAAGAGCAGCGTGCTCGCCAGCGAGATCACAACCATGAAGCAGCTGTACGGCAGGAAAACAACCCCCTCGCCCGTCACCGAGCGCAGGCCGTTGACCCCAACCATCGCCCATGGCGACCATGGCTTCACCGTCATCCCCATGATGCTGACAAAAGCCACACCGATCAGGATAAAGCTCGATTCCTTGCTGCCGCGCTTAAAGCCCATGTCCTGCAGCATGCGGTAGCAGATCCCCCACATCAGGAAGATCGTCGCATAGATCCCCACAAAAAACCCGCAGAGGAACGTCACCAGGAAAAGCATGAAGATGAACACATATGGCTTGCCGCTGAGGAATTTTCGCGAAAGCAGCCACTTCGCCATCGTGTTCGTCAGGCCGATATCTTCCAGCCACTGCGTGAAGATCGAGAAAAACACGATCAGCAGGATGATCTCAGCTCCAAAGCCAGCGCCGACAACCTACTTCGCCGTGCCCATCCCTGCCAGCACCAGAAAGATCAGCGCCGCAAAGCTTGGGATGATCAGATTGATAAAAATCCAGCCCCAGATCGCACCCACGAAGATCATCGTGATGCGCACACCATATTCCGTCAGCACCTGCCCTTCAGACAGGAACCAGCCGCTCGCCATCAGCACAAGCATGATCAGCGTGTGGATGTAGAGCTTCGTACGAGAACTTTTTGCTTCCGCCATTATACATAACCCCTTTGCCGAGCCCCGCCGCCCAGCGGTGGCGACAGAGCCGTTAAAATTAATGGTTATGATAACGCCGATTAATCCATCCACGATGTTGTGACCACAACAATTTCTGATCCCAATTATAAAATCCTACAGAATTACTCCGCACAAAAAAACCGGACGCACCAATTGGCACATCCGGATTTTCGATTAGCGATGGATTTCTTTGATACGAGCAGCCTTGCCGTAACGATTGCGCATGTAGTAGAGCTTCGCACGACGTACACGCCCCTGGCGAACAACCTTGATGGAAGCCACACGTGGGGAATGGATAGGGAAGATACGTTCACTGGTAACGCCGTAAGCAGTACGACGAACCGTAAAGGTTTCCGTCAGGCCCTTGCCAACACGTTTGATGACAACGCCTTCGTATGCCTGCAGACGTTCTCTGTTCCCTTCGACGACCTTTACTTCGATGCGAACAGTGTCGCCAGGACGAAATTCAGGAACGTCGGTCTTCATTTGTGCTTCTTCGATCTGTTTGATGATATCCATGTGCTTTCTCCTTTCATCTTGCAGACGTTCATAACCGCCAGCGCAGCCGGCAGACAGCGGACCATCCTGATACATAATAAAAGCCATTGCACCTCGCAATGGCAACGACGCAGATGGGTCTCGAACCCACGACCTCCAGCGTGACAGGCTGGCGCTCTAACCAACTGAGCTACTGCGCCACTGGACAATGACGGGCTCGAACCGCCGACCCTCTGCTTGTAAGGCAGACGCTCTCCCAACTGAGCTAATTGTCCACAAAATGACGAGTACGGGATTCGAACCCGTGAATGTCAGCGTGAAAGGCTGATGAGTTAAGCCGCTTCTCCAACTCGCCATAATATTCCGCCGCGCGATTTCTCTCTCGCAACGACTTGCTAATAATACCACACACAGTCGCCAATCGTCAAGCATATTTTGCAAAAAAGTTCACACTTTCCTTCATAAAAATTGCCCCCGCTCGTAAGCGAGGGCAGAAAAACCTCATTCCAGCACAGCTTGCCGCAGGATCTGCCTGCCGGCGAAGACCATCGTCCCCACACAGAGCAGAATGTTCACTGCTGCTACGCCGAAGAGCCAACCCGGCGCGAGGGTCGCTGCCGGATGCAGGTACAGATAAACATGCTGCAGCAGGTAGAAAAGCAGCCGCTGCACAAGCGCGTAACAGAGGATCGCCACCAGGCTCGTCGCGACCCCGTAGCGCAGCCCCTCGCGGGCCAGCATCCGCAGAAATCCGCTGTCGGTGATGCCCATCGCCCGCAGGATCGAAAATTCGCGGCGGCGTTCCGCGACGAGATAATGCATGCTGCTCACAATGTGGACCAGGCTTGCGACCAGGAGCACCGCAGCGATGCCGTAGAAGAACAGCATCTGCTGGCGCAGATAAAGTTCCTGCGCCGCGATCTGACCGCTGTAATCGCGCACAACGCAGCCAGCGATCCCCGCCGTCGCGCGGCGCACAGCGTCGGCCACAGCCGCTGCATCAGCGTCGTCTGCAAGGACCACGCTCACCGTCTGGTAGCCGCTGACGCCGAAATGTTTCTGCATCTGCTCCTGGGTCATGATAATGTCGACGGTTCTTTCGCCGTCGTCGCCGATGGTGGTGTCCACCTTGCCGAGGGGCCGACTGACCAGCGCACAGACAGAGAGCGTCGATGTCTGGTAAGCGTCTGCCGGACCGTCGAACTGCAGCAGGGCCTCCTCCGCTTCTGGATCACGCGGCGTTTTCACCCTCAGACTGTCGCCGCAGCGGAGGGCGATGCCATCGCTGTTCCCCTGTCCGTCGACGAGGGTTTTGACGATGACGCTGTCCTCTCGGCGCATCGCGTCGGGATCGATCGTCCCCTCAAGCAGGTAGTCCCCGAGCTGCGTGAGCATGGCGTCGACGTAGCCGTAGATGTTGACCTTGAGCCGGTAGTCGTCCTCGCCAGTCTGCACGATCACGCCGCCATAGCGCGCCATGATCTCCGGATCCGGCGTAAAATCCGGCTCACCTGCCGTTTCGGCATAATAGCTCGGCCAGCGAAAGCTGCCATCCTCCAGCGCGATCTCGCCAAGCATATAGCTGACCGGCAGCACAGCGCCAACGCCCTCCAGCTGCCGCAGAGAAGCAACAGCTTGCGCTGGGATCGTCTGCGCGAGCAGCCCGTTTTCGCTGACAAGCTGAATGTCCGAGCCGAGGCCATCGTCCGCTGCAAAGACCAGCTCGTTGTTGATGCGCGTGTTCTCGATCACATACGTCGCACCGAGAAAGATCACGCTGCCCAGCGCCAGCGAAAGGATGATGCTGGCAAAGGTACGCTTGCGCGCAAGCATGAAGCGCTTGGTGAGCACGCCGGTGAGGCTTGCGCAGTGCAGGCTGATGATCCTGCGGCTGCGCGGCACGCCGCCCTCTCCTGCTTGCAGCTGACGCAGGCTGAAGCGCCGCATCTGCCGCACAAGGAGCGCGCTCGTGAGCACGAGCAGAAGCAGCAGAAAAATCGCCCCGCCGCAGGTCAGCGACCAGTCGACGTGAAACGCGCCAGCATCCGGCAGATTGGTCGCCGCCAGCGTCTCGACATTCTCCGCCATATCCACGCCGCTGTGCAAGCGTCCATCGTGCGCCACGAAGATGCGCCCGCTGTGTGCATATATGAGCGACGCAACGCCGTTGCCGAGCAGACAGCCCAGGCTGTAGCCGCAGCAGAACACAGCGCAAAGCTCGCAGAGCAGGAGCCGGAAAATGCCTCCGTCGGTCAGTCCCAGCGTCTGCAGCACGCTGTACTGCTGCTGACGCCGGAGCACGCTCACCTGAAACAGGCTGTAGATGATAAATCCGGCAAAAAGCGCCAGCGCCAAGAGCATCGCGCCCTCGGTCATCGCCTGGTTTTCGTTCAGCAGCCCCCAGACATAGGGCACGCCCAGGCTCGGATCGCTCAGCGCGCCCACGATCTCGGCGAGCGTCAGCGAATAGCCGTCGCCGCCAACATAGCCCGCGAGGCCGATGTTGCGCGCCACCAGGCTGCCGTCGATCTCGTATTTCTCGCAGAAAGCAGCGATCTGCTCGGCAACTGGGCGGGATTCGTCAAAATGCAAATAAACAAAGCTGCCGTTTTCACCATAATCCAACTCCGGCCCGACAAACACCTGCATAAAATCGCCCATCTGCTCGTTGAGCTTTTCCGGCATCTCCGCGACAATCCCTGAGAGCGTGAACGTCTCGCCATCTAGCGCTACTTCAGCGCCTAGCTCCGCCGGAACGCCAAGATTGCGCAGCGTCTGCGCATCCATCGCGATCTCGTCGTTATGCTCTGGCATTTTCCCGTCCAGCAGCGTGCGCCCCATGATCTCCATGTAGCCAACGTCCGCGCTCACATATTGGATCGAAAACGGCGCACTGATCCCTTTGCGCACCGTCTCGACGCCATATTTTTCCAGCGTAAAGCCCTCGCCTTCTGGATTCGCAAGAAATTCCTCGAACCACGGCAGATCGCAGCGCAGCTCATAATGCCAATCGCCATATTCCGCACGGGCATTTTCCCTCGCTGCATCGCGTCCGCTTGAAAAAAGCGATCCCACGCCGGAAAACAGCGCCGCCGCCAAGAGAATTCCGACAAACAGCGCCAGCGTCTGCTTCTTTTCGCGGCGCAGCCAGGCCCACGCCAGCTTCCACGTTGCACTCATCCCAGCTCACCGCCTCTCGCCGGCACAATGCGCCCATCCTCGATGTGGATGATGCGGTCGCAGGATTGGGCCAGCGCTTCGTTGTGTGTGACCATGAGGATCGTCTGCTTGTAGCTGCGGCTGCTCGCCGAAAGTACCCCCATCACATCCACCGTTGTGCGACTGTCGAGATTGCCCGTCGGCTCGTCAGCCAGGATCAGCGCCGGTTTGTTCGCCAGCGCGCGAGCGATCGCCACGCGCTGCTGCTGTCCGCCGGAAAGTTCGTTCGGATAGCGCTTGCGCAGCGCCCAGAGCCCGAGATCCTCCAGCAACCTGCGAATGTATGCGTGATCGACATGACGACCCTTGTCAAATGTCACCGGTAGCGCCACGTTGTCATACACGTTCAGCACCGGCATCAGGCTATAGTTCTGAAAAACGAAGCCAATGTTGCGCCGGCGAAAGATCGTCAATTCCCGGCGAGAGAGATTGGCAATGTCGCGATCGCGGATCACCACCGCGCCGGCATCCGGCGTATCCAGTCCGCCGATGAGATTCAAAAGCGTCGACTTGCCGCTGCCGGACGTGCCGACAATAGCGACAAATTCTCCCTGGCGCACCGTGAGACTGATGTCCTTCAGCGCCTGCACACGATTTTCTTTTTCTCCATAGGATTTACTGACCTGTGTCAGCTGCAGGATTTCCATGAGGAAGCCCCCCTTTCCCTGATCTGATTCTATCTTAGCAGAGAGATCTTACAGATTTCTGGCAAAGAAAAACGGAATTCTAACAAATTTGTCAGAACTCCGCATTCTGCAAAAACACGCTGAACGTGCTCCCCTTTCCATAATCAGAAGCAGCCGTGATATAGCCTTTCTCGTGCGCCAGGATCATCCGCGAAAGCGCCAGCCCAATGCCCGAGCCTTCCCGCGCCTCCACATCCGGCGAACGATAAAAGCGCTGGAAGATCGCTGAAAGCTCCTCAGCGCGGATGCCGATGCCATTGTCGGCAAAGCGGATCTCCGTATAAAGCTCCAACGGATGCACGCTGATCGTCACCTCGCCGCCAGCGTCTGTGTACTTGATGGCATTCTCCAGAATGTTCACGAACACCTCCGCCGTCCAGCGGCGATTGTGCCAGAGCGTAACCTCTGAAAATGGCGTCAGCGTGATCGTGATCTGCCGCTGCTCCGCCTTGTCGAGCACCGCGCCCACCGCATCAACCAGCGTCGGACGCAGCGGCAGCGCCTGCGCATCGAAAACGACCGCCCCCTGCTCCAGTTCCACCATCTTAAAGAGCGCGTTCAGGATCCAGTCCAGCTTTTCTGTCTGCTTCTTCATTTTCGCCAGGAATTGTCGCCGCGTGTCCGCGTCCAGACCTTCGTCCTCCAGCATCTCCCGGTACATCACAAGCCCCGCCAACGGCGTTTTCAGCTGGTGCGCCATATTGGAAATAAGCTGCTTCACAGCCTCCCGCTCCTGCTCCGCGTCCGTCACACTCGCATCCACCTTCTCCTGCACCCGTCGCATTTTCGCAGCCAGCGCAGACACCGCGCCCTCCTCCAGCTCCGACTGGGAGATCGGCTCGCCGTCGAGGATCTCCTCAAGCATACGATCCAGCACACGCGTCGTGCAGCGATTGCGCCACCAAAGCAACGCACAGCCGCCGCAGGCAAGGAGCAAAAGCAACCCCAGCAGAATGCTCATACCCGTTCCTCCTCGCTCTTCCAGATATAGCCAATGCCGTGCACTGTGCGGATCAACTGCGGATGCTTGGGATCGCGCTCGATCTTTGCACGCAGGCGGCGGATGGTCACCGACAGGGTGTTTTCGTCGACAAATTTTCCCTGCGCATCCCAAACATGGGCGAGGATCTGTTCCTTCGTCAGCACCTGCTCGCGATTATCCACGAGATAGCACAGCAGCTGATACTCAATTTTGCTGAGGTCGATCTTTTCCTCCCCGCGGAACACCTGCGCCGCCTTCCTGTCGATCGTGATGCCGCCGCTCGTCACCATCGCGCTCGGCGTCTGCGCCTGCAAAATGCGGCGAATGCGCGCCCTGAGCACCGCCAGCGAGAAGGGCTTCGACATGTAATCGGCGACGCCAAGCTCCAGCGCCTTCACTTCGTCCATCTCGGTATTGCGCGCTGTCAGCATGAACACCGGCGTCGCACACACGCCGTGCAGCTCTGCCACGAGGTCAAATCCGCTGCCATCCGGCAGATTGCAATCGAGCAGCAGCAGATCCCATGGCGTCTCCTCGAGCAGCGCTCTGGCGTCGCGCAGCGTCCGTGCCTGTGCCGTTTCGTATCCCTCCAGCTCCAGCGCAAACGCCAGCCCCTCGCGCAGGTCGCTGTCGTCTTCGATGATGAGGATCTTACTCATTTTTCTTCCCTCCAGACATTCTCTACCATACATTGTAGCCATCCCCAGAGCGCCGCGCAACAAAATAAACGCCGCCTCGCAATGGAGACGGCGTTTGCGTCAAAATTTATTTCCCGCTTGGCTTTTTCTTGTGCACGGCGCAGAAGACGATGAAGCCGATCAGGGCGACGGCGAAGATCATCCAGCCGGTGAGCACGGCGGTGCCCATTGGTGCGAATTTGTCGTAGTAGCCCTTGAGGTACAGGAACAGGATGATGGCTGGCACAACATAGCTCATGTAGCCACCGATCTTGTATGGGAATTTCAGACCGTTGCCGGCGTTGGCTTCGTCGATGAAATTCGCCCAGCCCCAGCCGTAACGGCGGGTGCAGAAGAGCACGAAGGCGAAGCTGCCGAGCGGCAGAAGGTTGTTGGAGACGATGAAGTCTTCCAGATCGAGCACAGCAGTGCCAGCGCCGAGTGGCTGGAAATCGCTCCAGATGTTGTAGCCAAACACGCATGGCAGGCTGAGAATGGCGATGAGGATACCGTTGATGACGATGCTCTTGCGGCGCTCCCAGCCAAACTGCTCGCTGGTGAAAGCGGCAATGTTTTCCATAACGGCGGTGACGGTGGTCATCGACGCGAAGCTCAGGAACAGGAAGAACAGCGCGCCCCAGAACTGGCCGCCAGCCATCTGAGTGAAGAGGTTTGGAATGGTCACAAAGATGAGGTTTGGACCGCTGTCAGGCTGCAGGCCGAAGGCGAAGCAAGCAGGGATGACGATGAAACCGCTCATGATCCCGGCAAAGGTGCTGAGGATGGTGATGGTGACGGCTTCACCGGCGAGGCTGCGCTGCTTGTCGATGTAGCTGCCGAAGATGAGCATGGCGCCGATCCCCAGAGAGAGGGTGAAGAAGGCCTGGCTCATGGCGGCGAAAAGAATGTTGCCGATGCCGATCTCCTGCATGGCCTGGAAATCAGGCACGAGGTAGAATTTCAGCCCTGCGCCAGCGCCGTCGAGGGTGACGGAACGGATGGCAAGGATGAAGGTGAGCAGAAGCAGGCTGACCATCATGAACTTATTGACCTTTTCCAGCCCGTTTTCCATACCGATGAAGACGACGATGGTGCCGATGATGCAGACGAGCACCGTCCAGAAGATCATCGGACCGGTTTGCGCAAGGGTCTCACCCCAGACAACGCCGACTTCTTCCGGCGTGGCGCCGACAAAGGAGCCGGTAAGATGCTTCCAGCAATAGGCCAGGATCCAGCCGGTAACGGTGGTGTAGAACATCATCAGCAGATAGCAGCCGATGAGCGAGATCCACTTGAGATAATGCCACGAGGTCTGCGGCTTTTCGAGCACGTCAAACGCTTTCGCAGCACTCTTCTGCGCAGCGCGACCCATGGCCAGCTCGCAGACGAGCACAGGGATCCCCAAAATAAGCAGGAAGAACAGGAAGATCAGCATGAAGGACGCGCCCCCAAACTGACCACACAGATACGGGAATTTCCAAACGCTCCCGATACCTATAGCGCAACCTGCTGAGACAAGGATGAAGCCAAGTCTCGAACCAAATCTTTCTCTGTTTTTATCAGACATCATTTCCTCCTTTTTTAACGTCTTTCGACGGTTTTATCTAAAAACCGTTTCCCGCTCAGCGGTGAAACAGATTTAAGATCACACTGAGAATAATACTGACGACGATGCAGCTTATCACAGGAAAATAAAAGCTGCCGTGTTCGCCCTTGATAAAAATATCTCCTGGCAAATGGCCTAGGCTGGTGAACCGCGAGAGCAGCATCACCACGCCGCCGAGCACAATGAGCGCCATGCCGAGGGTAATGAGCAGTCTGCCAATATCCATGCCGTTCATACGCTCACCTCAGATCTTTTTGCGGATCAGGTCCATCGGCTGCACAGAAAACGGTAGCTGCATCTTCACGATCTGCTGAGCGTGAGGCGCGCTGTCGATCGGCGCGCCATTTTCGTCCTGCATGGCGCAGATGGTGAAATCGTGCTCGCGATAGTCGGTGCCGAAAAACTGGATCGTGTCGCCAACGGAGATCTTGTTGCGCTGCTCGATCGTCGCCACGCCGCTGACCGGGTCAAAATCGCGCACAACGCCGACAAAATCGTAGGGCTTGATGTAGCCCGCCGAGGCGTTGTTGACGGCGTTATCCTCCGGTCTGCCGAAGAGAAAACCTGTGGTGTACGGACGATGGCTGACCTTCTCCAGCTCGCCCATCCAATACTGCAGCTCCTCTTCTGCCACCTCGCCGTCGGCCATCCAGGCGTCGATCACATGGCGGTAGCAGCGGATGATCGTCGACACGTAGTAAAGGCTCTTCATGCGGCCTTCGATCTTCAGGCTCTGCACGGTGTGCTGCGCGAGAATTTCCGGCAGCCGCTCCAGGGTGCAGAGGTCGAAGGAATTGAAAATGTACGAGCCATGGTCGTCTTCCTCGATTGGATAGTACACACCTGGGCGCTTCTCTTCGACGATGGCGTAATTCCAGCGGCAAGGCTGGGCGCATTCGCCCTTGTTGGCGTCGCGGCCGGTCATATAGTTCGAGAGCAGGCAGCGTCCAGAATAGCTCATGCACATGGCCCCATGCACGAAGATCTCCAGCTCTGTTGCGGTTTTTTCAGAGATCTCGGCGATCTCAGTGAGCGACAGCTCGCGCGCCAGCACCACGCGCTCCACATTTTTCTGCTTTTCCCAGAAATGCACGCCGGCCCAGTTGACAACCGTCGCCTGGGTGCTGATGTGGATCGGCACAGTGAGGCCGCTGGCCATGGCGATGTCGTAGACGCCGGGATCGGCGACGAGCAACGCGTCCGGCTGTACGCTCTCGAGGAACGCCAGATACTCCTCCAGCCCTGCAAGCTCCGCGTTATGGGGATAGGCGTTGAGCGTCACATAGAGCTTCTTGCCCAGGGCGTGGGTGTAGCGGATGGCTTCCGCCAGCTCTTCGTTGGAAAAATTTCCGGCAAAAGCGCGCAGGCCAAAGGCCTTGCCGGAGCAATACACAGCATCCGCCCCGTAATGCAGGGCGAAACGCAGCTTTTCAAAATTTCCGGCAGGCGCCAACAATTCAATGTTCTGTTTCATTGTGATCCTCCTGTCTCCTTGCCAAAACGAGCACCCCGTCATCCAGCGGCAGCAGCGTATGCGCAAACCGCGCATCCTGCTGCACCTCCTGGAGAAACTGCTTCATCCGCACAAAGGCCGTTTTCTGTCGGTGGTTCGGATAAGCGTCTGCGACGAGCCAGCCGTTGAGAAAGATGTTGTCAAAAACAACGGCGCCCTGCGCAGACAAGTGCGGCACGATCTCCTCCAGCAGATGGGCGTACTGGCCTTTGGCCGCATCAATGAAAACGAGGTCAAACGGCGCGAACCGCTCAGCGAGGCGCGCAAAATAGCCTTCCTCGCGAAAATCCGCGCATTCAAAGACGATCTCGTGGCGGTCCAGTCCAGCGTCGTGGAGAAATTCCTGCGCCACAGCCTGGCGCTCGCGGACGAGATCGATCGTCACAAGCGTCGCCGGCGCTGCCAGGCCCTTCAGCATATGATAAGCCGACACGCCATAAGCCGTGCCAAGCTCCAGTATACACCGTGGCTGGCGCAGTGTCACCAACATTTCCAGCAAATGCGACACATTTGGGGTGACCACAGGCACGTGGTCAGCTTCTGCCCGTTTCAGCAGCGCGCGCAACACCGGCGCAGCCCCTGCCGTGTGAAAAAGATTGGTGTAGTCATTGACCACACCAAAAGGCTGTTGTTCAAATTGCTCTGTGTCGTGCATCGCCAGGGCCTCAGTTGAATTTGATGCTCTTGGAGAGCTGCACAAGATAATCAACCAGCGAGATGATCGTCAGCGCCACAGCAATGTAGAGCAGGATCAACCCGACGAGCTGCCAGCCGATGATGAGGCAGATGATCGCCAGCATCTGGCTCACGGTTTTGAATTTGCCCAGGTTGCGCGCAGCGAGAATGATGCCATTGTCGGCAGCCAGCGCGCGCAGGCTCGTCACCAGGAGTTCACGCCCGATGATGATGATCACTGGCCAGCCTGGGATCGTGCCGGCGATGGCCAGATAGATCAGCGCTGTGAGCACGAGCAGCTTGTCGGCGAAAGGATCCATGATCTTGCCAAAATTGGTGACCAGGTTCCACTTGCGCGCCAGATGCCCGTCGAGAAAATCTGTCAGCGAGGCGATGATGAAGATCGCACACGCCACATAATTGTGGCCGCTGAAATCCGCGGTGAAGAAAAACATAAACACCGGGATGAGGACGACGCGAAGGGTCGTCAGTTGGTTTGGAATATTCATTACACAAGACTCCCTATCAGATCATATTCATGCACGTCCGAGATCTCCACGTCAAGCTCCTGGCCGATCTCGTAAGCGCTCACATCTGCCACCGGCACGATCACATAAGGATCGATGTCCGGCGCTTCCGACTGGCTGCGGCAGAGCAGCATGCCGTCTTCGATGTCGTCGACAAGCACGTGACGCGTCTCGCCGATGAGGCGCTGGTGATTGGCGAACATAATCTCGAACTGGATATCCATGAGATTCTGCGCCCGCTCCTCCTTCACAGCCTCGTCCAGCTGGTCGGGCATGCGTCCGGCAGGCGTGTTCTCCTCCTGCGAGTATGGGAAAACGCCGACGCGATCAAGCTGCACCTCTTCGAGGAAATTCAGCAGATTGTTGTACGCCGCTTCTGTTTCGCCAGGAAAGCCGACGATGAACGTGGAGCGGATCATGATGCCAGGAACGCGTTCGCGCAGCTTGGCAATGAGAGCGCGGATCTGCGCCTGGTCGATCTTGCGGTTCATGCGCGCGAGGATCTCGTCGTCGGCGTGCTGCAGCGGAATGTCGATGTACTTACAGATCTTTTCCTCACTGGCGATGGTTGCGATGAGATCGTCGCTGAGATTGTTCGGATAGGCGTAGAGCAGACGGATCCAACGGATGCCATCTATCTTGCAGAGATCGTGCAAAAGCTCCGGCAGCGCCAGGCGGCCATAGTTGTCCAGGCCGTAGGTGGTGATGTCCTGAGCGATGACGATGAGCTCCTTCACACTGCGGCGGGCGAGCATCTCTGCCTCCGCGAGAATGTCCTCTCTTGCGCGGCTACGGTACGGCCCCTGCATTTCCGGAATGGCGCAGAAGGTGCAGTGGTTGTCACAGCCCTCGGCGATCGTCAGATAGGCGTAGTAGCCCGGCGTCGAGAGCACGCGGCTGTCGCGCTCCATAGCGTTCGGCAGATGCCAGTCGGTGTCGACGGCGGTCTTTTCTTCCTGCGCCGCGTAGAGACGGTCGATGTGCGCGAGAATCTCGTCGTAGGCGGTGCTGCCGAGAAGCAGGTCCAGCTCCGGCAACGCCTCCTCCATCTCCTTCGCATATTTCTGCACCATGCAGCCGATGGCCACGAGAAATTCGCAGCTCCCGGCTTCTTTGTAGTCGTTCAGGGCGAGGATGGTGTTGATCGTCTCCTCCTTCGCCGCTGTGATGAAGCCACAGGTGTTGACGACGATGACCGTCGCCTCTGCCGGCTCCTCCACAAGGATATAGTCGCTGTCTGCGCAGAGCCCCATCATGTACTCAGAATAGACGGTGTTCTTGGCGCAGCCCAGTGTGACAAAGCAAATTGTTTTTTTCATGCTTCTCCTTCATTCTCATTAAAATACGCTTCACATTCATCAAGGCTGATGTTGATCTTGCGCGCCTTGCTGCCTTCGTACGGACCGACGAAGCCCAGTTCCTCGAGCTCGTCGATGATACGCGCCGCGCGTGTGTAACCGATGCGGAAATGGCGCTGCAGCATGGAAATGCTAGCGTTGCCGTTCTCGATAAAGAAGCGGCAGGCGTCGCCGAGGAGCTTGTCGTGCTCCGGCCGTTCGCCGTCAAAATCCGCCAGGCCTTCGCCTGTCATCAGCGCATCGACGCTTTCGTTCATGGCTTCGTCGTAAACCGGCGCAGCCTGGCGTTTGACGTAGGAGATCACTGCTTCGATCTCGTCGTCGGTCACATAGACGCCCTGGATGCGCACCGGCTTCGCATAGCCGCGTGGGAAATAGAGCATGTCGCCATTGCCCAGAAGTTTTTCCGCGCCGCCCATATCGAGGATGGTGCGGGAATCAATCTGCGACGACACCGCGAAAGCGATACGCGACGGAATATTGGCTTTGATCAGACCGGTGATGATGTCCACCGATGGACGCTGCGTCGCAATCACGAGATGGATGCCAGCAGCGCGCGCCAGCTGGGCCAGGCGGCAGATCGAATCTTCAACGTCAGCCGGCGCAACCATCATAAGGTCGGCCAGCTCGTCGATGATGACGACGATCTGCGGCAGGAATTCATACGGATGGTCCGGCTCGCTCATGGCTTCCGCTTTGATGAAACGCTGGTTGTAGGTGACAAGGTCGCGGGAACCAGTCTCGGCGAAGACGTCGTAGCGGCGCTCCATTTCCTTGACCACCCATTTCAGCGTGGCCGCTGCCTTCTTGACATCGGTGACAACCGGCGCCAACAGATGCGGAATGTTCGCGTAATTGGAAAGCTCCACCTTCTTCGGATCGACGAGGATGAACTTCACCTCGTTCGGCTTCGCCTTGAAGAGGATGCTCGTGATCAGCGCGTTCAGGCAAACGCTCTTGCCTGCGCCTGTCGCGCCGGCGATCAGGAGATGCGGCATCTTTGCGAGATCGGCGACCATGGCGTGGCCGCTGATGTCCTTCCCGAGGGCGAAGCTGAGCTTCGATTCAGCGCGCGCAAAGGCGTCGCTGCCGATGACCTCGCGGAATTTCACAGTGCGGCGGTGTTCGTTCGGCACCTCGATGCCGACGGCGCTCTTGTTCGGGATCGGCGCCTCGATGCGGATATCACTGGCTGCCAGGGAAAGCGCCAGATCGTCGGCAAGGTTGACGATCTTCGTCACGCGCACGCCAGGCGCTGGCTTGAACTCGTACTGGGTAATCGTCGGGCCAACGTTGACGTTGTTGATCTCGCCCTTGACGCCAAAATCGCCGAGGGTTTCCTTAAGCAGGCGGGCGTTTTCCTCGATCTCCTGCTTGTTGGCGTGGATCTTCTTTTCAGCCGGCTCCAGAAGCTCCTCTGTCGGCAGCACATATTCGTGGCCCTTGAGGGCGATGCTCTTATCGGAGCGATCCTGCTCGCCGGAGGTGATGTACTGTTCCACCTTGTTGATCTGATCGTTCTTAACAATCGAGGTGTTCATCTGTTCCAGGCTTTCGATGAAATTCTCATCCTCTTCTGCAGTGATCGCAGGGGCGGCTTCTTCGTCGTTGACATGGAGCGCGAGGGCTTCCTTCTTCTTCTTGCGCTTATCCGCCAGCTTCGCAGCTTCCTTCAGAGCAGGCTTGCTCTCCTTCTCCTTTGCTCTGACCTTGATGCTGGTGCTGTCGTCGTCTTCCTTCTGGGATTTCGTGAAAAATTTCTTCGTCCCGCTGCCAAGCTTGCTGAAAGCGGGATTGAGACGCTGCAGGCCGCTCACGATCCAGCGTCCGAGTGCGCCGCCGGAGCAGATATAAAGCGCAACGATGATGATTGCCGTAAGCGCGATCACCGCGCCAACCTTTGAAAGCGCGCTCACCAGGAGCATCGCGACTGCTGCACCGATGACGCCGCCGCCAATGCCCTCCATGCCTTTTTCGATGGCGAGCGACGGCTCAAAGCTGAGATGACGGAACGCCAGCAGGCAAACGACGATGACGACGCTGGTGACGATGACGCGGTTGTTGATGGCGAGCTTCGGCGCACAGAAGCGCAGGCCGACGATCGCCAGGAGCAGCGGCACAAAATATTCACACTGACCGACGAGCGTGCGGATGCCTTTATACAGGATCGCGCCGACAAACCCCATTTCGCTGGAAATCTGCGACGTATGGATGGCCGCGCCCTTGTGGATGATGATGACAAAATAGAGTGCGAACGCGATCAGCGCAACGCCGATGATGAGCTGTGCATACGGGCTCATCATCAATGACGAGCGTGCACGGCTGCTGCGTTTGGCAGGTTTTTTCCGCTGTTTTGACGCCATATCCTCACTCCTCCTTTTTTATGAATGATCGATGGTTGCTGTAATGATTGCTTTGGTTTGTTCGAGCAGCGCTGCCTCGTCCATGCTGTCGACGGCGAACCAGTGAATGTTCGGGTCCCGACGAAACCACGTGAGCTGCCGCTTGGCGAAATGACGCGTGTTTTTCTTCAGAAGCGTCACCGCTTCCTCCACGCTCATCTCGCCCTCAAGCGCGGCGATGATCTCCTTGTAGCCAATGGCCTTGAGCGCTTGCATCTCTCTATTATACCCCTTGTCAAGCAGCTTCTCAACCTCTTCCACGAGGCCATTTTCCAGCATCAGATCCACGCGCAGATTGATGCGCTCGTAAAGCCGCTGGCGGTCCATCGTCAGCCCGATGAGACAGAGCGCATACGACGACTGGTAGTTCTGCGGCATATCAAAATTCTTGATCGCAGCCTTTCCTTCGGTGCGAATGATCTCCAGCGCGCGAGAGATGCGGAAATGATCGCCGGGAAAGATCACACCGCGCAGATCTGGCCGTTCTGCCAGAAGAGCGTCGTAATACGCCGCCGCCTTCTTGGGATCGGCGACCATCTCGTCGAAAATGCCCGCCCGGTAGCCGTCGTCGCGCTCGCCTTGAAAGCGGTAGTCGTAGATCAGTCCGTTGACATAGAGCCCGGTACCGCCGACGACCATCGGCAGATGGCCGCGCGAGAGAATGTCGTCGATCGTTTGCTGCGCGCGCTCCTTGAACGTCAGCGCATTGAACGGCTCGTCAGGATCGAGGATGTCGAGCATGTGATGTGGCACGCCCTGCATCTCCTCCGGCGTGATCTTGGCGGTGCCGATGTCCATGCCGCGGTAGACCTGCATGGAATCGCCGGAAATGATCTCTGCGTCGAAGGCTTTCGCGAGAGCGATGGAGAGCGCCGTCTTGCCGACAGCCGTCGGCCCAACGATGACAACGAGTGGCTTTTTTTCAGTGCTCATGCAAACGATCCTCTCTTAAAAAACAAATAGAGCTCATTCATCGAGATGTTCATGATGATCGGCCGGCCGTGTGGACAGGTGTGGGGATTGTCGAGCTCTGCCAGCTCGCCGAGAAGATAGCGCACCTCCGGCTCGCCGAGCTTGTAATGCGCCTTCACCGCGCCCTTGCAGGCTGCCATGATGATGTGCTCCTCGTCGATCTCCGCCAATCCGCGATGGGTTTTCGTCTCCTGGAGATCGTCGAGCATGTCGCAGAATAAGAGCGCCAGATCGCTCTCCTGACTGAGCAGCGCCGGCACAGACTTGAGCGCGTAATAGAGCGGTCCCTTGCTCTCGACGGTGAATCCGAGCGTGTCCAGTGTGAAAATATTTTGCACAAGGGCGGCTTCCTGTAGCGGCGACACCTTCACGCCGACGGGATGCAGGAGTGGCTGTCTGGCGACATCCTTCGCTGCCGCGTTTTTCATGAAACGCTCGTAAAGAATGCGCTCGTGCAGCGTGTGCTGGTCGATGATATAGAGATTGTCGCGATCCTGCGCGAGAATGAAGGTCTGGTTCAGCTGACCGATGTATTCCAGCTCAGCAAGCGTCGACTGGGTCAGCGCGCTGTCCTGTGATGTCGCTTCATTTTCGACGGCGTAAGCGGCCGGCGTTTCTTCTGCGGCGCGCTCCTCGTGCGCAGGGGCTGCGGCTTTCTCGCGCAGCGGCGACGCTTCGTAGAGCGCTGGCGACTCTGCAACTGCGCTCTCTGGCGCTTCGATGACGCGTGGCGTCTCGCGGCGCAAGATCTGCGGCGGCGACTGTGGTTTTTGCGGCGCGGAGAAATCCAGCGTCTGCGGCTTCACCGGCGCCTCCACCTTCTGCTGCTTCAGCGCAAACGGTTCCTCCGGCGCATTCACCGGAAACGGCACAGACAGCCGCGAGAGCCAAAGCTCTTCCTTGAGCAGCGTCACGAGCGTGCTGCGCCATTCCTCGAGGTTTTTGAACTTGATCACTTTCTTCGACGGATGGATGTTGACATCGACGTTGAACGCCGGCAGCTCAAGCTTGAGCACGCAGATCAGAAAGCGCCCCTTTGGCACGAGGGTGTAGACAGCTTCGTCGATGATCTGATCCAGCTCGCGGCTTTCGATCAAACGCCCGTTGACAAAATAAGTCATGTGGTTGCGATTTTTGCGCGTCACACTCGGCGGGAAAAACCACGCCTCGACGCGCTGCTTCTGGTAGAAACCGTCGTCTTTGATGTGGATGATCTTGCCGCTTTCGCGCTCGCCGTAGATGTAATGCAGCAGATCCTCGACACTGTCGAGCTGATTCGAGGAAAAGACGACCTCGCCGCCGCTCAGATAGGTGAAATTTACTGCCGGAAATCCCAGCGCAAATTTACAGATGAGGTCGTAGATCAGCGCGCTCTCGTGGCTGTTCGAGCGGACGAATTTTTTTCGTGCCGGCACATTGTAGTAGAGATCCCGCACCTCAATGCAGGTGCCTTTGCGCGGCGCCGCCACAGAAAGGGCTGTGTTGCCGTCGGCGTCAGAGGTGAACACGTGCGCCGGTTCTGTTTCAGACTGACCGCTGGTGATACGCAAACGGCTGATCACGGCGATCGACGCCAGCGCCTCGCCGCGAAAGCCGAAGGTATCCAGACGATAGACGTCGTTGAAATCGCTGATCTTGCTCGTCGCGTGACGCTCTATGGCCAACGGCAGGTCGTCCTTGTAGAATCCGTCGCCGTCGTCGGTCACCTTGATCAGATCCACGCCGCCACCGTCGATCTCAACGGTGATGTTCGTGGCGTGCGCATCCAACGCATTTTCGACCAGCTCCTTCACCGCCGACAGCGGCCGTTCGATGACCTCGCCGGCAGCGATCTGGTTAGCGACACGCGCATCCAGTATGTGAATGATCCCCATGAATGACCTCCTAACGTTGTTCCTGTTGTGCTTTTTCAACGAAATCCATCAGCGCTCCGGCCATGTCGCGCAGCGTCATATTTTCCACATCCAGCGCTGCAAGCTCTCCGACCCAATCCGGCAGCGTCGGCTCTGCAGCTTCTGTAAAGGCGTAATCAGCCACCGGCACGCTGCCTGCGTTGCCTTCCTGCGCTTCCAGATCGGCCAGCACGCGCGTCGCCAGCTCGGTGATCGCCTGTGGGATGCCGGCTTTTTTCGCAACGTGGATGCCGTAGCTCTTGCTCGCTGAGCCAGGCACGATCTTGTGCAGGAAGATGATCTCCCGCGCGTCCTCGTAAACTGAGACGGTGTAATTGACGATGCCGGTCTCCGATTCCAGCGCTGTCAGCTCGTGATAATGGGTCGCAAAGAGTGTGCAGGCGCCGATCTTTTCGTTGATGTATTTGGTGATCGCCGTCGCCAGCGCCAGACCATCGTAGGTGCTGGTGCCGCGGCCGACTTCATCGAGGACGATGAGGCTGTCGCGCGTGGCGTTACCGGTGATCGTCGCGACTTCGTTCATCTCGACCATGAAGGTGCTGCGCCCGCTGGCCAGATGATCGCTGGCGCCGATGCGCGCAAAAACACGGTCAAACACCTTCATCTCCGCCTGGCTCGCCGGTACAAAGCAGCCGATCTGCGCCATGATCGTTGCCAGGGCGATGCTGCGGCAGTAAGTGCTCTTGCCGCTCATGTTTGGCCCGGTGATGATGATCAGGCGCTGCTCCCTTTCGTTGAAGCGCACGTCGTTCGGCGTGAATTCGCCGAGCTGGTGCTGGCGCTCGATGACCGGATGGCGCAAGCCCTGGATGTCCAGCGTGTCCGCAGTGAGCGTCGGCTTGCAGTAATGGTGCTCGACGGCAACGGTGGCAAAAGAGACGAAAACATCGATCGTCGCCAGGATGCGGCTTGCGTGGAGCAAACGCTCCACCGACTGCTGCAGCATCTCGACGACCTGCTTAAAGAGCTCCACCTCCAGCGCTTTGGCACGCTCAGACGCTGTGAGGAGCTTGTTTTCCATGTCCTTCAGCTCTTCGGTGATGTAGCGCTCGCTGTTGGCCAGCGTCTGCTTGCGCTGATAAGTCTCAGGCACGAGGTTCTGGTAGGATTTCGTGACGTCGAGATAATAGCCGAAGACCTTGTTGTAGCCGATCTTGAGATTTTTAATGCCCGTCGCCTGCTTCTCGGCTTCGAGATAGCGCTCAAGCCAGCCCTTGCCGTTTGTGACGAGCTCAGAAAGCTCGGCGAGATCGGCGTTGTACTCTGGACGGATGACGCCGCCGTCGCGCGCTAGATAAGACGGCGCATCGAGGATGCTCTCAGCGATCAGCGCCGTGACGTCTTGAAGATCGTCGAACGCCGCATCAAACTGACGGAAGAGCGGATTCGTGCAGCTTCGCAACGCCTGATGGATCTCTGGCAACGACGCCAGGGAATTTTTCAGCGAAACGAGATCGCGCGGCGAAGCAGAGCCGCAGGAAATGCGCGAAGCAATGCGCTCAATGTCCTGGATCTCGCCCAGGAGGTTGGCAAAGGTCGCGCGCAGCAGATAATTGCTGAAAAGCTCGTCGGTGGCCTCCAGGCGCAGCGCGATCTCTGCCGGATCGATGAGCGGCTCCTCGATCCAGCGCCGCAATAAACGAGCGCCGGCTGAGGTCGCAGTTTTGTTGAGGATGTCGAAGAGCGCGGTGCCATGGTGGTCGTTCAGCGAATCGACAAGCTCGAGGTTTTTCTTTGTGAAAAGATCCAGCTGCATGACGCTGTCAATGCGATAACGCGTCAGCTGCAGCATGTGCTTCGGCTCGATGCGCAGCATTTCCTGGATGTAGCCGAGAAGCACTGCTGCCGCTGTGATCGCCGGACCTTCCCGCCCAGGGGCGTTGAAGCCCAAAACAGCGAGGTCGTTGATATGAAAATGCTCCAGCAGCCGCTCGCTGGCGTTTTTCTCCTTAAACAGATACGAATTGTACGGCGACAGGCTCATGCCGCGAAACTCGTCATCATGCTCGGTGAAAAGCTGATAGAGCGCCGTGTCCTCGTCAGAAAACACACATTCCGAGGGATGAAACTTGCAGATCTCCCGCAGCAGCGCTTCGCTGTCCTCAACCTGGGTGACAAGAAATTCCCCGGTGGAAACATCGGCAATGGCGAGGCCGTACTGTTTTTTTCCGACGACGGCGATGATGTAGTTCGACGACTGCTCGAGGATGTTATCCTCGAGGATCATCCCCGGCGTGACGATGCGAATGACCTCGCGGCGCACGAGTCCCTTGACGGCTTTGGGATCTTCTGTCTGCTCACAGATGGCAACCTTTTCGCCGAGGGCGATCAGCTTTTTGATGTAAACCTCGGCAGAATGAAAAGGCACACCACACATCGGCACCTTAATGTCGTTCCCGCCGTCGCGCGCTGTCAGCGTAAGGCCGAGCAGCTCGCTGGCTTTTTTGGCGTCCTCGTCGAACATTTCATAGAAATCGCCGAGACGGTAAAAGAGGATCATGTTTTTGTACTGATCCTTGATCTTCTTGTATTGAACAAACATCGGGGTGTTTCCTAGCATGGTGTGTCCTTTCTGTTGCTGCCTTTATTTGAGAACGGCGATGGTCGCGCCGTCGCCGCCTTCGTTGGCTGGCGCGTAGTAGAATTGTTTAATGTATTTGCTGGCGGAAAGCTTTTCCTTGATCGCTTTGCGCAGGGCGCCGGTGCCCTTACCGTGGATGATGTGCACCTGGCTGAGATTGTTCAGATAGGCGTCATCGATGAAACGATCTACGGCCACCAGCGCTTCGTCGACGGTCATGCCGCGCAGATCGATCTCCGAGCGCACCTGCTTGACCTTCATCGATCCGCGGCGCGCTGTCACAGGCTTGGCCTGGCGCGATTTCGAGGCGCGGCTGACGTCTGTGATCTTCACCGTCGATTTGATGATGCCGGCCTGCACATCCAGCGTTTTCTTCGCAGGATGCACGGCGAGCACCGTCGCGTTCATGTTGTAATTGTTGAGATAGACCTCGTCGCCTGGTTTGATCTTGCTGATGTTGAGCGGCTCGCTGGCGCTTGCCATCTGCTTCTTCTTCGGCTTGACGCGGTCGAGGGATTTATCGAGGTTTTTGCGGATGTCAGAAAGGCCGACGGAAGCCTGGAGATGATCCTGCTTGCGCAGCTCCCTGAGCTCGTCGTTCACTTCCTGCACCTGCTGGCGTGCCTTTTCAAGCAGCTGCACCGCTTCGGCGTTGGCCTCCCTCTCCACTTTAACGCGGTAGTCGTCGAGCTCGGCAAGCTTGGTGCGCAGCGCCTGCTTTTCTTCGTCGATCTGACGACGCTCGTCGGCAAACGCGGCCTCCTGTTCGTTGAGACGGCGCTGCAGCGATTCGAGGTTCTTGACCTTGTCGATGAGCTCATTCTGGTTCGCTTCCTGGATCTCACGAGCACTCTCGATGATCGCGTTTGGCAGACCGATGCGCTCAGCGATGGCGAAGGCGTTCGATTCGCCGGAGACGCCGATCACCAACCGATACGTTGGGCGCAAGGTCTCGACGTCGAAGGCCATGCTCGCATTTTGCACGCCCTCTGTCTGATAGGCGTAGGTCTTGAGCTCGCTGTAATGGGTCGTCGCCAGCGTTTTACAGCCCACGGCACGATTTTCTTCGAGAATGGCTGTGGCCAGCGCTGCCCCTTCGCCAGGATCGGTGCCGGCGCCGAGCTCGTCGTAGAGCACGAGGGACTGGGCGTCGAGATTTTTCATGATCTCGCAGATGTTCACGAGATGCGAGGAGAACGTACTCAGCGACTGCTCGATGCTCTGCTCGTCGCCAATGTCCACGAACACCTTGTCGAAAATGCCCATCTCAGTCTCTGGATGCACTGGCACGTGAAGCCCAGCCTGATGCATCAGCACGAGCAGGCCGACGGTTTTCAGCGTCACGGTTTTACCGCCGGTGTTTGGCCCGGTGATGACGATGATGCGCGTGTCGCTGTCCATGTGCAGGCTGATCGGCACGGCGGTTTCGCGATGCAGGAGCGGATGATAGGCGCGCGCCAGGTGCAGCGTCGTGTCCGCCAGCGTGCGTGGCGCGATGGCATCCATCTTGATGGCGAGCTGGGCCTTGCCGACGGTGAAATCGATGATGCCGAGCTGGTACATGTTGCTCTTGAGGGTGTGGTATTCGCCGGCACATTCTTCGGAAAGGCTCTTGAGGATCTGGTAGATCTCATGGCGCTCATCCTGCTCAAGCTGGTTCACCTTGTTGTTCATCGGCACGAGCTCGGAAGGCTCCACGTAGATCGTCGAGCCGCTGGCCGACTGGTCGTGAATGATGCCAGGCACGCGGCTTTTGTGTTCCACCTTGACCGGGATAACGAGGCGGTCGCCGCGCACGGTGACAATCTGATCCTGCAGGGCATCGGCGAGGCTGCTGCTCTTCGCGAGCTGATCCATGCGACGGCGGATGGCCTGGGTCATGCTCCCCAGCTCCTTGCGGATGCGCCCAAGCTCGGCGGAGGCGCTGTCGAGCACGTAGCCGTCCTCGCGGATGGTGCGGTTGATGCGCGTACGCAGATCGTCGTTGACAACCAGGGCGTCACCATATTCCGCCATGCGCACGAGGTGGTAGCCGCTTTTCTTGGCGCGGAAAAACGCGTTGAGATTTTTCGCGGCGTAGAGGGAGCGCTCGATGTCGAGAAAGTCGCCGGCTTCGAGCACCTGATGGATACGCAGCTTTTTCAGGATATCGGTGAGGTCGCGGATGCCGCCGAGAGGGATCTGTTCGCCGACGGCGATCATCGAAACGATCTCTGCAGTCTCCTCCTGCCAGGCGATGATCTGGTCGCGGTCGTCGCTGGGAAAACACATGGCTGCGCGGCGCTTGCCGAGGTGCGAGCTGCACTCGGCAGCGAGGAGATCGCGGATCTTTGTAAACTCTAATTTTTCTAAAACAGGACTGTTTTTATAGTAAGACAACTTATCGAACTCCTTTGACAAAATGTCCGTCTGTTGTGTTCGTCTGGAAAATCTGCAGCGCCTGCGCATCGCTCTCGGAAAGGATCTGGGCACGCAGGGCGCGCGTCTCCTGCACGATGTCCGAGATCTCCTGCGGCGTCATGAACGCGCCGGCGATGCGCCAGTAATCGAGGGAAAGCGCGGCGATCTCTTTGAGATGCCCGAGCAGGCTGTAGGGGCGGTCGTTCAGAATGTAGACGTTGCAGAAGCGGTCGCCGACCAGGGCGTAGCGGCGTCCGTCGCGCTCCAACGCGTAGCTTCTGCGCACACAGGGACGCGTGCAAGGCTGATCCGTTTCGCGCGCACCGACGATATTACCCATCGGGCAGCAGCGCGTGTTCATCGCCGGCAGTCGGCCGTAGATGACAAGCTCCAGCGGGATCGTGCCGATGGCGGATAATTCCTGCATGCGCGCGTGGTCCATTTCGATGGAGATGGTCTGGCGCGAGAGACCGATCTGAGAGAGCGCCGAGGCGGTGAGGTCGTTGGTCAGATTCAGCTGATAATCGCTGGCCATGAATTCAATGCCGAGGTCATCGACGAGCTTGATCTGGCCAATGTTCGCGACCATGAAGCGTGTGAGGCCGCCGTCGCGGAGCGCCTGCAGCCGCGCTGTAAGGTGGGCCTCTTCCTCCGGCGTCTTAATGAGCGGCGGCAGCGAGACGAGCAGCGGACAGCGAGCGGCGAGGGCGAGGATCTCTGCATCTGTGAGGCCGTCGCGCCTGTGGCTGTCGAGGAGGAGCACGTTCAGCTCCTCAGCACCGGCGGACAGCGCCGCTTCAGCCTGAGCCAATGTGCGCACCTGCACAGTGAGCATCGGCGTGTGCGGGAAGCGGATCTGCGGCGGGATCTCGTCGAGCACGCTGAGACATTCCTCGACGCGCGCTTTGGCATCGTACGGCGCTTCTTCCTGCTCCGGCTCTGCGCCGGAAAGCACGGCGTCGAAGTGGGCCACGGCAGCGTTCTTCGCCTTTGTAACGACGCTCATCGGCACGAACGCGGCGTCGGGGCCGCTGATCTCGACGGTGCCGGCGTGGTAGCCGGTGTTCGCCAGCTTGTGCAGCGCGCCCTCGATGACCTCGCGGCTGGAGCGGCCATTGCGCGACAACTCGACGACGTAGTCCGAGGCCCAGTGGTAGGACAGGCTCTCGCCTGCTGCGCTTTCGCAGAGCACGTCAACGGCGAATGGCGTTTCCGGCACGGCGCTGACGTAGAAATGCAGCGTGCCCTTCTCCTCTCGTTGCAGCGGCAGGCTGCGCATTTTCAACAGCGACTTGGAAAGCTCCTTGTCGAAGGTTTTGTAGCAGCAGGCGACTTCTGCCAAATGCGCCGCATCAACCGTGTGGCGGAAGCTGACAACCTCGCCGGCAGCGAAGGCTTTGCGCGTTTCGCCGCGCTCGTCCTTCAGCTGATCGAGATAACCACCCCAGATTGGCGCCAGCGCTGCGTCGTATAGCGCGACGCCGTCGCCGTTGGCGAGGGGCTCTGCCAGCCGGACGCTGCAGCTGGATTTTGTCAGCCGCACGATCTCGCCGAGGGGGATGCCGGTGTTCTTCGGTGTGTGCAGGCTCATCATGGAGCAACCGGGCACGCCGTGGAGATAGGCGGTCGAAAATCCTTCACGGTTGAAAACGACGGCCATATTGCGCAGATCCTGCGTCATCTCTGCATCGTCCTGCGGCAATCCAGCGGCAATGCTGTCGATGTGCTTGCGGTAGACATCCGCCATGAGCGCCACGTATTCCGGCTGCTTCATGCGGCCTTCGATCTTCAGGGATTGCACAGGAACGTTCATAAGCGCGGAAAGATCGCCGAGCAGGTTCATGTCCTTCGGGCTCAGAAGATACTGCTCTGTGATGCGCTGCTCCTTTTTGCCATCGCCTTCGACGAGGGCGTAGCGTCTACGGCAGGGCTGGGCGCACTGGCCGCGGTTGCCGCTACGATCGCCAGCCAGACTCGACATATAGCAGAGGCCAGAATAGCTGACACAGAGTGCGCCCTGCACGAAGACCTCGAGGTCGATGGCGCTGGCAGCGCGAATGGCCTGCATCATCTCCAACGATGTCTCGCGTGCGAGGACAACGCGGTCGAAGCCGAGGGCGACCATTGTCTCTGCTCCGCAGACATTCATCACGGCCATCTGTGTCGACGCATGCACCTCGGTCTCAGGAAAATGGCTGAGCAAGAGCGTTGCCAGGCCGAAATCCTGCACGATGAAGGCGTCGATGCCAAAACCGACCAGCTCTGCGACGGCCTTGATCGCATCCTCGAGCTCGTCGTTGAAAAGGAGAATGTTGAGGGCGCAGAAAATCTTCGCGCCGCGCGCATGGGCGTATGCGATGGCTTCGCGCATTTCTGCCAGGCTGAGATTCGTCGCTTTCGCCCGCGCGCTGAAGCGGTCGAGGCCGACGTACACAGCATCGGCGCCGTGGTCGATGGCGCGCTTTGCAGTATCCAGATCGCCGGCTGGCAGCAAAAGTTCTGGCTTATTCATCATCTGCTTTGTGCCTCCTCCAACAGCTCGGATTTTTCCTGCCAGGTTTCCATGGTTTCCTCAAGAGCAGCGTTCGCTTCGTCGAGCTCGCGGGCGATCTCGCTGTAACGCGCGCCTGGCTGGGTCAGCGCGTCGTTGAGGGCGTCGATCTTTTCCTCCAGCTCTTCGATTTTCTGCTCGAGGCGTTCGATCTCTGTGCGCAGCTTACTCTTGCTGACGCTTGGCGTGCGCTTCTTCGGCGCTGCGGCTGGCGCGGCTGCTGATTTTTGTGCCTGCGCGGCCTGCTCCTGAGCCAGTGCCTGCAGCAGCTCCTTCTTTTCCTTGTAATAGCTGTAATTGCCGAGATAAGCGGTGAGCGTGCCGCCTTCCATCTCCAGTGTGCGCTCGGTGACGCCGTTTAAGACCTCGCGGTCATGGGAAACGACGAGGATCGCGCCCTCGAAGGCTTTGAGGAAGTGGACGATGATCTCCTTGGATTCCATGTCGAGGTGGTTGGTCGGCTCGTCGAGGATGAGGAAGTTTGGTTCACGGAAGAGTAGGATCATAAACGAGAGGCGCACCTTTTCCCCACCGGAAAGCAGCGCGACTTTCCGCTCGAGATCGTCCTCGCGGAAGAGATAGCGCGCCAGCAGGGTCTTGGCCTCGCTGATCTTGAGATCGCAGCTGGTGAGGGTCTGCTCCAGCACAGTGAGGGATTCGTCCAGCGCCATCTGGTGCTGATCGAAGTAGGCGTAGCGCACGCGATTGCCGAGCTTGACGGTTTTCGATTCGCCAGATTCGATCTCTGTAATGATCTTTTTCAAGAGTGAGCTTTTGCCGACGCCGTTGCGCCCGATGATGGCGACCTTCTCCCGCGCCTGGATATCGAAGGTGAGATTCTCTGCCAAATGCTTGCCGCAGACATCGAGATCCAGCCCGTTCACAGACAGCACAAAACGCGCACTCTCATCGACTGCGTAGGTGCCAATGTTGATGTTTTCCGTTTCTGTGATGTCAGCAAGGCGCGTCTCGCGCATGAGCTTTTTCTCACGCCCGCGCGCCTGCTTGGAATTGACACCGGCACGGTTGCGACGGATGTATTCCAGCTCCTTGGCGATGTGCTTCTGCTGCTCGAGAAAATGCTTGTGCTGCACGGCGCGCTGGCGCTTCTTTTCTTCCTTATATTTGAAGAAACCCATGGGATAGGTTGTCAGGCTCTGATTCTCCAGATCCATCACCGTATCGACGATGGCATCGAGAAAATATTCGTCGTGGGAAATGACGAGCACCGTGCCCTTGAAATTTTTCAGGAACACTTCCAGCCATTCGATGGCAGGCAGGTCGAGATGGTTCGTCGGCTCGTCCAGCAGCAGGATGTCCGGATCCCGCGCCAGCTGGCGCGCCAGCATCACACGCGTGCGCTCACCGCCGCTGAAGCTTTCCACGCGGCGCTCGAGATCGCTCTCTGCGAAGCCCAGCCCCAGCACGATGCCCTTGACGTGGCTCTCGACGGCGTAGCCGCCGAGCTTTTCGTAGCGTTCCTGTTTTTCCTGATAATCGTGCAGGAGCGCAGATTGTTTCTCGGCGTCTTTTTCCGACGAGATGGCAAGCTCGAGCTGACGGATCTCTGTATTTAGAGCCAGCACATCTGCGAATGCTTCGAGGATGACTTCGCGCAAAGTCTTCTCCAGATCAAAATCCACCCGCTGCGCCAGATAGCCGAAGCTTGCGCCCTTGGCAAAGGAAAGCGTGCCGCCGTCGAGCTCCTCCAGCCCGGCGATGCATTTCATCAGCGTCGATTTGCCCGCGCCGTTGGGCCCGACGAGCCCCACCTTCTGCCCGGCGTTGATCGAAAAACTGATGTCTTTGAATATAGTATTGGTGATGAACACCTTCTCAAGACCGTTGGCCTGTAATATCGTCATAGTTCGTTTCCTTCATTTCGCATAATTTTACCACTCTATATAGTACACCAAACGCCACCAATTTTCAACGTCAACAACTGCCATCTCTTTCTCTCGCACACGAGCCATCTGCGGCTGACGCAATATTATTTTGCAGCGCCAAAACGTAGCCGTCAGAAATTTTTTCTTCAACGCAAAAACCCCGTAGCAACATCGTACGATTGATGTAAGCTACAGGGCTTTCACTATTTCTCAGCAATTATTTTGAAGGATATTCCTCAATGGCCGCAGCTGGTGCAGCAGTCGTTTTCGCCACAGTTGCCGGCGGAGCTGCAGCTGGAGCAGCCACCACCGTTGTTGTCGTTCAGGGCGCTCATGATGATCATGTTGACAGATTCGAGCATCTGGTTGAGTTCCTGGTTGGCGTTCATGTATTCCATGATGACGGCGTTTTCCTGCATCTTGTTTTCGAGCTCGGTGAGTTCGGCTTTTTTGGCGTCATCGAGGTCGTCGTAAGCGATGCCGGCGTTGATGGCGTCCATCTGAATCTGCTGATAGGTCTCGACGATCTGGCGTGCTTCCATATCGATCAGCATCTTGAGCTCGCTTTCCTTAACGCGGCGCAGTTCGTCGCAGTTCTGGATCTCGTCAGCAAGTGCTTTTGCTTTGTCGTAAATACTCATTATTTTTGTTCCTCCAAATTTCCTTTTAATACCCACGTCTGTGCCGTGGTGATGGTAACGTTGACAAATGTACCGATGAGGGACGGATCCCCTTCGAAGATGACGGTCTTCGCGGAATCGGTTTTTCCGCTAAGCATATTATCGTTGTTTTCGCTCAAACCTTCAACCAAAACCTGCACGGTTTTGCCTTCAAATTTTTTGTTGTGGTATAAGCTCCATTTAGAGAGTGCAGCGTTCAGGCGTTGCAGACGTTCCTTGCTGACCTCCAGCGGGATCTGATCGTCAAATTTGGCGGCAGCTGTGCCTGGACGCGGCGAATAAATGAAGGAAAATGCGTTGTCAAACTGGCAGATCTCGACGAGGTCGAGGGTGTCCTGAAAATCGGCCTCTGTTTCGCCAGGAAAGCCGACGATGATGTCGGTGGTGATGGCAGCATCTGGCAGCGCTTCGCGCATGGCGCGGACGATCTCAAGATAGCGGGCGCGGTCGTATTTACGGTTCATGCGGCGGAGCACATTGTCGGAACCACTCTGCACCGGCAGATGCAGCGCGTGACAGATGTGCTGGCTGTTTTTGATGACATCGATCAGCTCCAGGGAGAAATCCTTGGGATGCGAGGTCATAAAGCGGATGCGCTCAATGCCGGGAATGGTGTCGATCTCAGCCAGCAAGCTGGCGAAGCTGACGGGAGTCTCAAAGTCGTTGCCGTAGCTGTCAACATTCTGACCCAGGAGCATGACCTCACGCACGCCGTCGGCGGCAAGGGCTCGCACCTCTTCGACGATGTCCTCTCTGCGACGGCTGCGCTCGCGTCCGCGCACATAAGGCACGATGCAATAGGTACAGAAGTTGTTGCAGCCATACATGATGTTGACAAAGGCCTTGAATGGATAGGCGCGGTGCGCCGGCAGTTTGAGATCGGCGCTGGAATCCTCCTCGATGATCTCGTAAACAGGCTGGCCGCTCTGGGCGATCTGCGCAAGATAGTCAGGCAGCTTGTTCATGTTGTTGGTGCCGAACATGAGGTTCACAAAAGGCGCAGCGTGCAAGATCTTTGGCACGATGTTCTTCTGCTGGATCATGCAGCCACAGACGCCGACGACGAGATCGGGCTTGGCAGCTTTGAGCCGCTTGAGGCTGCCGAGCATGGAGAGCACCTTGCTCTCGGCTTTTTCGCGGATACAGCAGGTGTTCAGCAAGATGAGATCGGCTTCCTTGATGTCCTTGGTCGGCACGTAAAACTGCTCGTCCAAAAGTCCTGCCATGACCTCACTGTCGTGCTCGTTCATCTGACAGCCGAAGGTTTGGATAAAATATTTTCTGTACATCAGAGCTTGCTCACTTCAGCAAACGCCAGATCGGCAGCAGCCAGCACCTTGTCGAGGTCGTCCTGGCTGTGCGCTGTGGACAGGAACCAGCATTCAAACTGGGATGGTGGCAAATGCACACCGTTCGCGAGCATCGTGCTGAAGAAGGTTGCAAACTTCGCCGTGTCAGACGTTGTCGCATCGGCATAGCAATGCACTGGGCGGTCTGTGAAGAAGACCGTGAGCAGCGAGCCGAACTGGTTCACCGTCACAGCAACGCCGTGCTTTTCTGCAAGGGCGCGCAGGCCATCTGCCAAGGCAGCGCCTTTGGCAGCGAGGGCATCGTATGGCTGTTCGTTCTTGAGCACAGAAAGCGCCGCAAAGCCAGCACTCATTGCCAGCGGATTGCCGCTGAGGGTTCCCGCCTGATAGACAGGGCCGGATGGTGAAAGATGCGCCATGATCTCGCGCTTGCCGCCAAACGCCCCAACTGGCAGGCCGCCGCCGATGATCTTACCAAGGCAGGTGAGATCCGGCATCACGCCGAAGACCTTCTGCGCCCCGCCAGCGCTGGCGCGGAAACCGCTGATGACCTCGTCGAAGATGAGCACAGCGCTGTATTCGCTGGTGATCGCGCGCAGGCCTTCGAGGAAGCCCTCTTCCGGCATGATCAGACCCATGTTGCCTGGGATCGGCTCAACGATGACAGCGGCGATCTCCGCTGGGTGCTCCTCAAAGAGGGCGCGCACACTCGCCAGATCGTTGTACTTGGCGACGAGCGTTTCCTTGGCCACATCTGCCGGCACACCAGGGCTCGATGGCACACCGAAGGTCATGGCGCCGCTGCCCGCGTTGATCAGCAAATGATCGGCATGGCCGTGGTAGCAGCCTTCAAATTTCACGATCAGATCGCGCCCGGTGTAGCCGCGCGCCAGACGCAGCGCACTCATCGTCGCCTCCGTGCCAGAGGAGACCATGCGCACCATCTCCACAGATGGGATCAACTCGCAGATCAGCGCCGCCATCTCAGTTTCCAGCTCCGTTGGCATGCCAAAGGTCGTGCCGTGTTCTAGCGCCTCCTGGATCGCAGCCACAACCGCTGGATGGCGGTGTCCCAGGATCAGCGGACCCCAGGAGCAGACCATATCCACATAGGTCTGACCGTCGATGTCGGTGATGTGGGCACCTTCGCCGTGCTTCACGAAGACAGGTGCCTCGCCGACAGCCTTGAAGGCGCGCACTGGGCTGTTGACGCCGCCAGGGATGACCTCCTGAGCGCGGGCAAAAGCAGCTTTGGATTTTTCAAATGTGTAGCTCATGATCAGTTCTCCTTTAACCAGTTTCCGATATCGATCGCGTGATAGGTGATCACCATTTTCGCACCTGCACGCTTGAACGCAAGCATCATTTCCATCACAATGGCCTTTTCGTCGATCCAGCCGTTCTGGGCAGCCGCTTTGACCATCGCATATTCGCCGCTGACGTTATAGGCGACGACTGGCACCAGCGTGTTCTCGTAAGCCGCCGAGACGAGATCAAGATACGGCAGGCCCGGCTTGACGATGACCATGTCTGCCCCTTCTTCCACATCCAGGGCGATCTCTGCCAGCGCCTGGCGCGTGCCCGAGGCCGGATCCATCTGATAGCTCTTGCGGTCGCCGAAATGCGGCGCCGATTCCGCCGCGTCACGGAACGGACCGTAGAAACTCGACGCATACTTGACAGCATGGGCCATGATGATCACATCCTTGTAGCCAGCCTCGTCCAGCGCGTCGCGGATCACGCCAATGCGTCCGTCCATCATGTCCGATGGCGCGAGAATGTCTGCGCCCGCCTTGGCATGGCTCACAGCGATCTTCGCCAGGAGCTCCAGCGTGCTGTCATTGTCCACCGTCTCGCCCTTGATCAGGCCGCAGTGGCCGTGGCTCGTGTATTCACACATGCAGACATCCGTCGAGATCACCAGCTCCGGATAATGGGCGCGCACCAGGCGCACTGCCTGCTGGATGATGCCGTCGTCGTTGTAGGCCTCCGAGCCACATTCATCCTTCTTTGCAGGAATGCCAAAGAGCATGATCGCGATCACGCCAGCATCCACCGCGCGCTGCACCTCTTCCAGCAGATGATCCAGGGAAAACTGATAGATCCCTGGCATCGATGGGATCTCATTTTTTATGTCCTGGCCTTCGATGACAAAAATCGGATAGATGTAGTCGTTCATATTCAGCTGAACTTCCTGCACCATGTTGCGGATGTTCTGCGTTCTCCGCAGACGACGCATTCTTACTTCTGGAAACATCAGGCATCCTCCTTGTTCACAGTTTCCACAATCGCATTGAAAAGTCCCTTGATCGTATAGTCCGTGGCTTCAATGTCCGGCGTAAGGCCGAACTCCGCCAGTGTTTTTGTTGTCACAGGGCCGATCGAGGCAAGGCGGATCCCCTCAAGGATCTCCTTGTCGCCGACCAGCTCCATAAAATTCTTCACCGTTGACGAGCTCGTAAAGGTGACAATGTGGATCGATTTGTCACGCAGCTTTTCGAGGATCTCGTCATTGAAGCGATCCACCTTCTTTGTGCGGTAGGCGACCACCTCATCCACCTTCATGCCCAGATCACGCAGCGTGTCCACAAGCAGCGTGCGCGCCAGATCTGAGCGCGGCAGGAGGATCTTTTCGCCAAAGTTGAGCAGCGGCTTCAGACATTCGAGCACGCTTTCAGCGACGAATCTTTCCGGCATCGCTGCCACAACGAGGCCTTTCGCCTCGAGCGCTTCCTTCGTCTTTGGGCCGATGGCGCAGATCTTCGCTTTACCGAGACTGCGGATGTCCAGGCCGCTTTCGCGCATCGCGTCGAAGAACGCCTGCACCCCGTTGACACTCGTGAAGATGATCCAGTCGTAGCTGCCCGCTTTTGCCACCGCGTCTCGCAGCTCCGGCGTTTCCGCCGCAGAATTGATCGCGATCGTCGGTGCCTCCCAGGCTTCGCCGCCAGCCTCCTCGATCATACGAGAAAAGACACTGGCCTGCTCGCGCGCACGCGTTACCAGAATGCGCTGACCGAAGAGCGGTTTCTGTTCAAACCAGCTGAGGGTGTCGCGCATCGTCACCACCTCGCCGACAATGATGATCGCCGGTGAAGTCAGCCCGGCCCGTGCCACATCCTCCACGATCGTCGCAAGCGTTCCCACGACCACCTGCTGCTCAGGGCGCGTGCCCCAGCGGATCAGGGCGATCGGCGTCGCTGCGCTCTTGCCGTGGTCCACCAGCTGCGCCACGATCTGCGCCAGATGACCCACGCCCATGAGGAAGATCAGCGTCCCGGGATCCTCCGCCAGACGCTGCCAGTTGATCTGGCTCGACGCCTTCAGTGGATCCTCATGGCCGGTGATGACTGTAAACGTCGAGGTCAGATGACGGTGCGTCACCGGAATCCCCGCATACGATGGCACAGCGATTGCCGAAGTGATCCCCGGCACCACTTCAAACGGCACGCCTGCTTCACGCAAACGCTCGCCTTCCTCGCCTCCGCGTCCGAAGACATAAGGATCGCCGCCCTTGAGACGCGTCACCACCTGTCCCTGCAGCGCTTCTTCGACCAACACCTCGTTAATCTCTTCCTGCTTCAGTGTGTGGTGATCCGGCGTCTTGCCTACATAAATGTATTTCGCATCCGGCCGCGCATAAGAAAGCAGACGCGGATTTGCGAGACGGTCATAGACGATCACGTCCGCACGCTGGATGCATTCTAATCCTTTCACAGTGATGAGCCCAATGTCCCCAGGACCTGCGCCCACCAGATATACATAACCTTTGTTCATGGCATCTCCTTCATTGTTCATTTCTGATCGCTTCGAGAATCTCACGCGCACCTTCTGCCAGAAGCTTGCCAGCCAGCGCCCGTCCGAGACCTTCATAGTCCTTCTCCGGTCCGCTGGCGCTGGCGCGCAGCATGACGGAACCATCCACCGCGCCGACAAAGCCGTGGATCGTCAGCACGCCTTCCGCAATGTTGGCGTAGGCGCCCATTGGCACCTGGCAGCCACCGTCCAGCGCGCACATAAAGGCGCGTTCCGCAGACACGCAGCGATAGGTGGATTCATCATTCACCAGAGCAAATTTTTCCAGCAGATCTGTGCGGTCAGCGCGGGATTCGATGACCAGCGCCCCCTGCCCAACAGCCGGAATGAAGACCTCATCGTCCAGATGCGCGCTGATCTCTGCACCCAGGCCCAGGCGTTCCAGCCCGGCCACAGCCAGGATCACCGCATCGAAATCGCCTTCGTGGTACTTGCGCAGGCGCGTGTTCACATTGCCGCGCAGATCGCGCACCTCAAGATCCGGCCGCATCGCCAACAGCTGCGAGCGGCGGCGCAGGCTCGACGTACCCACGATCGCGTCCTCTGGCAGCTCCATGATGCCGCCGGGATGCTTCGTCAGCAGCGCATCGCGATGGTCGTAGCGCGTCAAAAAACAGGTCAGCGCCAGCTCCTCCGGCAAGCTCGTTGGCATGTCCTTGAGGCTGTGCACCGCCATATCGATCTCGCCAGAGAGCATCATCGCTTCCAGCTCGTTGGTGAAAAGCCCCTTGTCGCCAATCTTCGACAGCGACACATCGAGGATCTTGTCGCCTTTCGTCTTGAGGTCGACGATCTCAAACTCCGTATCTGTGAATACCTTTTTCAGTTGTTCAATGGCGTAGCGCGTCTGCCAGAGTGCAAGCTGACTGTCGCGCGAGCCTACCTTAATGATTTTCTTCGTCATTGTCCAGTCCCCATAAATCGTTGATGGCATTGATGTAGCAGTCGATCTTGTCCGCGCGCTTACCGGCCAGCGCCTTCATGTTGATGATCGGCCGGTGCAGCCAGCGGTTGACAATGCTGTTGGCCAGCTGCTCGATGATGTGGATCTCTCGTGCGCTCGGATGATCAATGCGATTGATCGCGCGTTCGATCTCCGCCTGCTTGATGCGCTCAATCTGATCGCGCATTTTCACAATCGTCGGCACCACCCAGAGCGAATCGAGCCAGAAATAGAAATCCTCCAGCTCCTCGTTCACAATCGCGCGCGCCTTCTCCGTCTCCTGTTGGCGGGCCAGCAGATTTTCGTCGGTTTTGCGCTCCATGTCGTCGATGTCATAGAGCTTCACATACGCCAGCTCTGCCACATCTGGATGGATGTCGCGCGGCACAGCGATATCGATGACCAAAAGCGGCTTTTCGCGATCAGGCTGCGCCGCCACGAGATCCGCTTTTTCGATGATCGGCACTGGCGAGGCTGTGCTCGAGATGATCAGATCCGCCTGCGGCAGATAATCATTGAGCTCCGAAAATTTCACCGCTCTGCCGCCGATCTCACCAGCCAACCACTGCGCGCGTTCGTAGGTGCGGTTGGCCACCATGATGCTGTCCACACCGCCATCCAGGAGATAGCGCGAGGTCAGCTCGCTGGTTTCGCCAGCGCCCAAAACAAGCACCGTGCGGTCTGTGAGCCCGCCGAAATAATCCTTCGCCAGCTCCACCGCAGCAATGCTCACACTCAGCGTGTGACGATCGATCTGCGTTTCCGTGCGCACGCGTTTGCCCACCGTCAGCGCGTTCATAAAGAGCGTGTTTAGGATGTTGTCAGAAATGCCGTAATTCAGCGCATATTCGTACGCATCCTGCACCTGCCCCTGGATCTGACTTTCGCCGAGGATCATCGAATCCATCCCCGCCGCCACCGTGAACAGGTGTTCCGCCGCGTTGCGATTAAATTTGATGTAGAGATACGGCGCCAGCTCCCGCGGAGTCAGCCCGCTGTAGCTACACATGAGATTGATCAGATCCTCCTGGGCAGCAAACGGAGAGTCGCCGTTGACGTAAAATTCGGTTCTGTTGCAGGTCGAAAGAATGGTGCAGCCTGAAAAAGACTGCACCTGACGAATCTTTTCGCTCAATTTTTCGATCTGCGGTCTGGACAAAGACACTTTTTCGCGCACTTCGACCGGTGCACTCTTGTGGTTCAGTCCAATGAGCAGGATAGCCATTCTTTCACCCTCTCTGATAATTCGTCATGATCGGTGATCCCAGCATCGATCAGTTCGTAAATCCTTTTCAATGATAGTCGGCGCATCTGCACCTGGCGCTGCTTTGGATCGTCCACAGACGCCAACAGCCACTGACGCACGCCGATATAGACTTCAACAGCCAGATCCAGCCGCTCGTCGAGCACAGGCTCGAGATATTCTCTCAGCGCCTTGGCAAATCCCGGCCCCTGACCGTACGTCGAGACCGACACCGCGTAGCGGGCGCGTGGTATCTCTGCCTGCACGGAAAAATTGCCGTTCTGCGGATCCGTGATCGCATTCACCAAAATGCGCGCCGCGTCGCAATACGTGGCGATCGCTTTGTTCAGCGCCGCATCATCCGTCGCCGCAAAAACGATGAAGGGATCCAGCGCCGCAATATCAGCAAGCTGAAATGCCCGCCGTTCACAGCGGAGCAGACCGCGCGCACAATCCTCGACGATCTCCGCGCTGAAGGCCGGCGCGATCGCCGTGACCTCCGCGCCGGCAGTGAGCAGCCTGCGGATCTTGCGCGCTGCCACCTCGCCGCCGCCGGCGACAAGCGCCCGACGCCCGGTCAGATCCAGCATCACAGAATATCCAAACGCCATCAGATCGACCTTTCGTAAATATAATCCGCCGTCTGATAGAGCAGATCGCGCGTCGCATTGTCCGCAAAGCCATCGAGAATGGCCTTGGCCGCGTCGATGTGATAGAGGATCGTGTCCTCACAGGCGCCCACGATCTCATCCTGCGTGATGAACGGAATGATATAGTCAAAATCTTCCTTACCGTTCGGGAAGCGTGCACGGATGCGGCGCACGATCTCTGCCTTTTCCGGAAAATCTTTCTCGAGCAGCAGGATCGTCGGCAGATTGATCAGCCCGCTTTCGAGATCGTGACCGATCGGCTTGCCGATCTTGTCGTCCGCTGGCAGGAGATCCAGCATGTCGTCCTTGATCTGGAACGCCATGCCGAGATGGTGCCCAAAGCGGTAGAACGCGTCCACCTCTTCTGGTGACGCGTCGCTCAGGATCGCGCCCGTCTGGCAGCAGATCGCGATCAACAGCGCCGTCTTGCGCTCGATGCGGTAGTTGTAGCTTTCGATCGTCTGCTCCGTGTCAAACATCGAGGCCAATTGCGCCACCTCGCCGCGCGCCATTTCCACAGCTGTGTGGGTCAAAATCTGCAAAAGCTCCTTCGTGTGCGGCACCTCGTAGACCTTCTTCAGCGCCTCGATGAGAATATAGACGCCAATGTGCACCGCCACGTTGTTGTCGTAGGTCGCGTTGATCGTCGGCCGACCACGGCGCAGGTCCGAATTGTCGTTGACGTCGTCGTGGATCAGCGAAGCTGTGTGGACCAGCTCCATGATCGATGCAAATTTGACAATGTCCTCATTTTTGACGCCGAAATACTGCGCACTCAGGATCACAAAGATCGGGCGCAGACGTTTGCCGCCGGCGCGGATCGTGTTCAGCGCACACTCGCGCACAAACGCATCGTCCACATTCACCAGGCGTTCAAGCTCGGCATCGACTTCCTTGAGTATATTTTTTATCTTTTGTTGCTGCATTAAATTCTTCATGTATCCACCTATTCACGCAATGCCCGCAGTGCAACGCTCGAAGACCATGCGGTCCCTGGTGCGTCCGGCGCACAGTCGCGCAGAGCCGCCAGAGAAACAGAAGCCGCCTCAGGCAGCGTGTTCTCTACAAGCAGCGTCTCGGCATCGCTTGTCATGCTTTCCTGATCGTCCCCTGGCACCAGGTATTCCACCAGGCGTTTCACCAGACAGGACTTCTTTTCCATCGTGCTTCGCCCCTCCAGAGAATAGGCGAGCAATTCCCTGTTGATCTTCTGCAACAGGTCCAGCCACTGCTCGAGCAGCCCAATCTTATCCAGCGCGATCAGGTGCTCTGAAAATGCCCCGGAGAGCAGATCCCCGTAAAGGATGCAGTGCTCAAGATCGTGGACACGTTCATGAAATCGAAAATCACCGGAATGGATGTGCAGCCAGGCACTGAGATAACACTCCGTCATCGCAGCGCTCGTCATCAGCCGCTCCTCTTCATCGGCGACATCCGACCAGAAACGATCTCTCAGCGCAAAAAAATACAGGAAGTCCGTCGCCGTGAATGTCGTCGGCAGATCATCAAGCAGATGATTTGCTCCAATCGTCAGATCATCGTCCAGAACAGACGCATAGTATTGCAATGCTTTCTCGTGATTCATCGGTGTCGTCCCCCTTTTTTTACAAACCAACTATATTCTATCACACCCCGCCTCAGAAAAAAAGCGGCTGTGCTCAGAAATTCACAGTCGCCAGGATGGTTTCTGTTTTCGCCAGCCGCTCCAGCGATTCCGTCAGGAAATATGCCTCTTCAAGCGAGCGCCCACACGTCACCGTGCCATGACGCTCCAGCACACAGGCGCGCACCTCCGGCGTCATCGCTCGTCCGACAGCATCAGCCAGCGCCTGCGTGCCATGATCGATGAATGGCACCAGTGGCACAGCGCCCAGGCTCTCCGCTGCCTCCATAAGCAGCGCCGTCTGCGGCAAGCGTCCCACGCGGTAGAGCGCCGTCGCGTAAAGCGGATGGGCATGGACCACCGCTGAGATTTCCGGCTTCGCCGCATAGACAGCGAGATGCACCTTGAGCTCCGAGCTCGGCTGGCGCTCGCCGAAAAGCTGGCGTCCTGCACGATCGACAACGATGAGATCTTCTACGCGCACGTCGCCCTTGCAGAGATGCGTCGGCGTGACGAGGATCTGTTCACCAACGCGCAGCGAAACATTGCCATCCCAGGCGCAGACAAATCCCTGCTCATACAGCCGGTGGCAGACAGCCACAAATCCATCCAGATGCGGCGCAAATTCTGGGAAACGCTCCGTGAGCATCATTCAAACATCTCCTTTGTAAACGGTGGCGCCAGAATCCCCTTCTCGGTGATGTAGCCCGTGACAAAATCCCTCGGCGTACAGTCAAACGCCGGATTAAGGATCTCCGCCTCTGCTGCCACCATCGGTTTTTCGTACCAAAGGCTACGTACTTCTTCGGGATCGCGGAATTCGATCTCAATGTCGCCCATGCTTTCTGCGTCAAAATCGATCGTCGTCGACGGCAGACAGACATAAAACGGCACAGCAAAAGCGCGCGCCATCGCCGCTAGCGTAAATGTGCCGATCTTGTTGGCAAAATCGCCGTTTTTCGCCACGCGGTCACAGCCCACAAAGATTGCGTCGACGTGGTGGTTGCTCAGATACCAGCCCATCATGTTATCACAGATCAGCGTCGTCGGCACGCCCTTGTGGGTCAGCTCAAAGGTCGTCAGCCGCGCCCCCTGGAGCACTGGCCGCGTTTCCAGCGCCGTCACCGACACACTCCGGCCCTGCTCCTGCGCCATGTAGACAGGCGCCAGCGCCGTGCCGTATTCGTTCGCCGTCGCCAAAAGCCCGGCGTTGCAGATCGTCATGACGCGCGCGCCGTCGTCCAGGAGATCGGCGCCGTAGCGGCCGATCGCTTCAGAGATCGCGCGATCCTCAGCGTGCAGGGCGTAGGCCCGCGCGCGCAGCAGCTCTTTGGCCTGGGCCACACTGGCGAGGGTTTCCAATCCATCGACCATGCGATTCAGCGCGTTGGCGAGATTGACAGCGGTTGGCCGCGCGCTCTCGAGAACGCTTTTCTCAAAACGCACAAAGGTGCAGAAAAGCCCCAGATCGTTCGCCGACTGGCCGCCAGCATTGAGCGCGCTCATCAAAAGACCATAGGCCGCAGTGATGCCAATAAGCGGCGCCCCACGCACCTCGAGATCCTTGATGGCGTGATAAACATCCTGGCTGCTTACGAGCGTTTTGTAAACGAGCGCATTCGGCAGCTTCGTCTGATCGATGATCGTGATGCTGTTGTCCGCCTCGTTGTAGCGGATCGTTTCAAGCCTGTTCATTGCGCGCCCCCGATCTCACGGATGAATTCGCCGACCATCGCCGAGAACACTGGCTGCGCCCGACGTCCCGCTTCGAACACTTCTTCTTCCGTGAGCTTCTGATCGAGCACACCAGCGGCCATGTTGCTGATCAACGAGATCCCGCAGACGCGCAGTCCCAGCTGACGCGCCACCAGCACCTCCGGCACCGTTGACATGCCCACAGCGTCAGCGCCCATCGTGCGGAAAGCGCGGATCTCCGCCGGCGTTTCGTAGTTTGGTCCCGTCACGCCAATGTAGACGCCACTGTGCACCATCGCCGGATATTTTTCAGCAATGCGCTTGAAAATCGCCAGATACTCGCGGTCGTAGGCAAAGCTCATATCCGGAAAACGCACGCGTCCCTCTTCCTTCGGCCCAATCAGCGGATTCTGCCCGGTGAGATTGATGTGGTCCTCGATCAGCATAAAATCTCCCGCGTGAAACTCCAAATTGATCCCGCCAGACGCATTCGTCACGATGAGCGTCTCCACGCCAAGCGCGTGAAAAATGTGCACCGGCCGCACCACATTTTCCATACCGCAGCCTTCATAAAAATGCAGACGCCCCTGCAGCGCAAACGCCGGCACCCCAGCGATCGTGCCGTAGTGAAAACGGCCGACATGCCCCGGCGCCGTCGCTTCCGGCATGTCCGGAATGTCGTGAAACGGGATCGTTTCTTCAATCTCCATCATCTCATCGATCGTATCGTTCAGGCCAGAACCGAGGATCACTGCGATCTTCGCCCGATCCTTCCATTCCATAATATCCATCATCATTCTCTCCTTTGCGATTTTCTCCAAAAAAACAGGAGCCGCCACACAAGCGAAAACACGTTTGTGCGACAGCCCCTTTCATTTATATCTTCAAATGCTTGCGTACAGCGAACACACTGCCCAGCGCCCCCAGCACGATCCCAACAAGCAGATTGGCTGCGATCAGCAGGACCATCATGTAGTAGTTGTTGAGGAGCGGCAAGAACGGCAGATTTTGGTGGATGTAGGAATAAATGTTTTCATATCCCCACCAGACAAACGCACCAGCCACCAGCGCCCCCAGCGCGCCGAGGATGATCCCCTCGATGAAGAACGGCATACGGATGAAGCTGTTCTTCGCGCCGACGAGCTTCATGATCTGGATCTCGTCGCGGCGGCTGTTGACCGTCAGCTGGATCGTCGTGTTGATCAGGAACAGGGTGGCGATGATCATCAGTACAATAATGAGCACACCCAGCGCCGCAGCAGATTTGCTGAAGCTGATGACATTGTTGACGACATCCTGTCCGTAGCTGACGCTGTCGATGATCTCTTCACCAGCGAGGCCATCGGCGATCGCCTGGATGTTTTCAGGTTTGTCGACAGTGATCTCAAAGGAATCCGGCAGCGGATTATCCCCTTCGAGGGATTCGCGGATATTCAGATCAGAATCCTGCATCTGCGCATCCAGCGAGTTCAGCGCTTCTTCCTTGCTCACATAGACCACGTTTTCAACGTGATCGGTCTTTTCCAGCTTTTCCAGAAGCTCTGTATTCTTCGCCGGATCCGACGGCTGCTTCAGATAAGCGACGACGCGCAGCTGATCCTCGATGCTCTGCGTCGCGTTGTAGCTGTTCGCCGCAACCAGCGACGCCGCACTCAAAAGTGCCAGCGTGATCGCGATCGTGAGGATCGTGAGGAACGAGAACAGCTTGTGGCGCGTGATCTGGCGCAAGCTGTCACGCAGGGTGTATTTAGTTTTTGTCAGGAACATCTAACCAATACCCCCCATTCGTACTGTCTCTCACAATGCGTCCATTTGCCAGCGTCACCACGCGGTGCGGATGCTTGTCGACCAACAGCTCATCGTGTGTTGCCATCATGACGGTGGTACCAATGCTGTTGATTGCTTCAAACAACGAGAAAATTTCCTCCCCGTGCTTCGGGTCCAGGTTGCCTGTCGGCTCGTCGGCGATCACAATCTGCGGCTTGTTGACGATCGCGCGGGCGATCGCCACACGCTGCTGTTCGCCGCCGGAAAGCTCGTGCGGATAGTGGTCCTTGCGGTCCAAAAGCTCCACAAACTCCAGCGCCTCGCGCGTCCGCTTCACAACCTCACGACGCGGCAAGCCAATGCATTCGCAGGCAAAGGCCACGTTCTCCCAGGCCGAGCGGTCAGCGAGCAGACGGAAGTTCTGGAAAACGAAGCCGATCTTGCGGCGATAATATGGCAGGCGGCGCTTTTTGAGCTTTGCCAGGTCGATGCCATCCACTCGGATGGTCCCCTGCGTGGCGACAAGCTCGCGCAGCACCAGCTTCGTCAGCGTCGATTTTCCGGCGCCGCTTTCACCAACGATATATACAAATTCTCCTGCATCGATCTGCAGATTGATATCCGCTAAACCAACAGTGCCATTCTTAAAGGTATGGCCCGCATTGGTAAAATGAATCATTTACTCACACCCTAGTTCTATTACTTCAAAATTTCTTTCAAACGCTCCATCGCTTCGCGTGTGCGTTCTGGCGTGTTGAACGCCGTCAGGCGGAAGAAACCTTCCCCATTCTTGCCAAAGCCTTCCCCTGGCGTGCCGACAACCTGTGCCTTTTCCAGAAGGAAATCGAAGAATTCCCAGGAGCTCATGTTGTTCGGACATTTCAGCCATACATATGGGGAGTAATGGCCACCAGTATAATAAATGCCCAGCTCATCGAGCGTATCCGCGATGATCTTTGCATTTTCCTTGTAGCCCTGGATATTTTCCATGATCTCAGCATAGCCTTCTTCAGTGAACACAGCAGCAGCAGCCTTCTGAACAATGTATGGCGTGCCGTTGAATTTCGTAGACTGACGACGGAACCACATATCCTTCAGAGACTGGCCGTCGCGGACGAGTTCTTTTGGCACAACCGTGTAGCTGCAGCGGGTCCCGGTGAAGCCGGCAGTCTTGGAGAGAGACGCGATCTCGATCGCGCAGGTGCGGGCACCAGGGATTGCGAAGATCGTGCGTGGCAGATCCGTGCCACTGGCAAATACTTCGTACGCGCTGTCAAAGAAGATCACAGCGCCCTGTGCATTAGCGAAATCTACCCAAGTCTGAAGCTGATCTTTGTTGTAGCATGCGCCGGTTGGATTGTTTGGCGAGCAGAGATAGAGAATGTCTACCTTTTCGTCGGTGCCGAGGTCTTCCGGCATTGGCAGGAAATTGTTGCCTTCGTTCGCGTTCAGGAAGCTGACCTTGCGGCCATCCATGACGTTGGTATCCAGATAAACAGGGTAAACCGGATCAGGGATGACAACGTGGCAATCCTTGGAGAAAATGTCTAGAATGTTGGCGATATCGCTCTTTGCACCGTCACTGACAAACACTTCGTCGGCGTCGATGTCTGCGCCGAGCTTGCCATAGTAATCAGCCAGCGCTTCACGCAGGAATGCATAGCCCTGTTCCGGACCGTAGCCCATGAAGGTTTCAGCCTTTGCGTTTTCGTCGACAGCATCGTGCAACGCCTGGATGACGGTTTTTGCCAAAGGCTTCGTAACGTCACCGATGCCGAGCTTGATGATATCTGCTTGTGGATGCGCTTCAGAATAAACGCGCACTTTTTCAGCAACAGTAGAGAACAGATAGTTATTCTTGAGGTTCGCGTAGTTGGTGTTAATCATGTAAAATGGTCCTTTCTATAAAAAAATAATCAAGCCTCAGTCTGGAAAAACCAGCTGAATGCGTTCATTATACAGCGAGATTTCCGCCACTTCAAACTCGCCAGCGTATTCACCGTCCAGCGTCCACGGCAGCGGTTTGGCAGCGGTGATCTTAAACGAACGCCCCTTCACGCTGCGGATGCAATCGTTGTCGTAGCGGCGCACGTTCAGCGAATGTACGAGCTTCTGCAGATCGATCGGCGTCACCGGCCGACGGATCAGCGTCAGCTCAAATTTGCCATCGGTCAGCATGGATTTCTGGTCGTCGTCAAACTGCAGGAATCCGCCGATGGATTTTGAATTTGACACAGCGACCATGATGAAGTTTCCTTCGATCGTCGTTTCGCCGTCGATCTCGATCTTCAGCGAAAACACGTCGGACAGATCTGTGATCTTTCTGGATGCTTCAAAATAGTAGGCATATTTTCCTAGTAAATTTTTGAGATACTGCGGCGTGCCATAGGACACTTCCGTAAACGCGCCGGCTGCAGCAACATAGCTAAAGATCTGGCCGTTGAACATGCCGAAATCATAGTTGTGCGGCACAGAATCGAGCACTGTATCTGCCGCCGCCTGGATGTCACTTGGAATGCCCAGCGAGCGGGCAAAATCGTTGACAGTCCCTGCTGGAATGCAGGCGATCGGCGCATAGGTCTTCTCCGTTGTCGCCGTGATGCCGCGCAGGATCTCGTTGAGCGTGCCGTCACCACCGCAGGAAATGATCAGATCGTAGCCTTCGCCACGTTCCCTGATGTATTCTGTCGCATCATTGGCTTTCTGCGTGATGTAAACTGTCGTCACATAGCCGCGAGCGTTGAATTTGCTGAGAATGTCGATCAGATTCTCCTTGATCGCCATCTTTCCTGCATTCGGATTAACAATAAACAACGCCTTTTTCATGTTAATCTCCCCTTGCATTTTCAATATGCGCTTTTGCTAAGACAGGGCGATATTTTTCAAACGGCGCCTCTGTTCCGCTTTCAAAAAAGCGAACGCGCGCTTCCAGCGGTCTTGCGGACGATCCCCTGTCCGCAACCATCGTCGCCAGATAATTGACGGTTCCCTGATTTCCATCAATCACAGGTATATCTCGACCTGTTAAATTTAACACAATCTCCGCGATAAGTGTTTTATAAAAGGTAAAATGTGTGCAACCGAGAACCACTGCACAGGCGTGGCTCATATCGCAGCCGGAAAAAGCCTGTCGGAGATAGTCCTCCACCTCCGGCCCGTCGAAAACACCGCTTTCCGCAAATGTCACCAGGCGCTGCAGCGGCACCTCTTCGACGCTCTCGTCAACGCCCAGCGAATGGATCAGGTTGTCCAGCTTTTCCAGCTTCAGCGTCAGCTCCGTCGCCGTCACGATGATTTTCTGCGAGGCGTCGTCAGCCAGCGCTTTTGATGCCACCTTAACCGCTGGCTCCATGCCGAGGATTGGAAAATCGTACTTTGCGCGCAGCTTTTTGGCAGCCGCGCTCGTTGCAGTGTTGCAGGCGAGCACAATGATATCTGCGCCATGCGCATGCAAAAACGCCACCGCGTCGTCAACATACTGCGCGATCTCTTCCTGCGTTTTCTTTCCGTAAGGCACATGGGCCAGATCTGCATAAAACAAAAAGTCCGTATCCGGCAAAACTACGGTAGCTTTTTCCAATACGGAAACGCCACCGATCCCGGAATCGAAAAATCCCACCGTCAAGAACACACACCTCCGTTATTCAGTCAAAAGCGACGAGATATCGATCTCTTCCGCGTCGCCCCAGAGCGCATCGAGATTGTAGTAGGCGCGGGTTTCCTGCTGGAAGAGGTGAACGATGACATCGCCGGTGTCGATCAGCATCCAGTCGCCGACTTCTTTCCCTTCCACATGGAAATAGCTGCTGCCTGTCAGCTTGAAATTCAGCTCATCCAGCTTTCTGCAGATCATGTCTGCGTGCGGCTTGTTCTTGATCGTCGCGATGATGAAATAATCGGCGATATAGGTGATGCCGCGCATATCCAACACCTTGATGTCCTCACATTTGTTCATGTCCATCAGGCGGACAAATTCTTCAATAATATTGTTCATAGAAGGCATTTACTCCTTACTCAAGATTCTGTTTCTCAATTTGATCATGTCTTCATGGATGATCTGCCGCTTGCCGATCAGGTAGACCGTTGTGCGATCAACGATCTCGACAACACATTCGTCAAGATCCCTGGCCGCAATGTCAAACAGATCATCAATATTCGGCGTTTTCCGCCCTGGTTCAATATAATCAGCAATAAAAATAATCTTCGCCAGCGTATCCATATCCGGATGCCCAGTGGTGTGGTAACGCACAGCTTGGAGGACCGATTCATCATCGACCAGCCCCTCCTGCTTTAATATATAGGAAGCGACAGGCCCATGCAGCACCTGCGGCATCAGAAGATCCTCACGGCTGCTCAAAAGATGATGCTCAACAGCGATACGCACCTGCTCCTCTTTGGGATATTCCTTGCAATAATCGTGCAAAAGTCCCGCAATTTCTGCTTTATCTTCATCGCAGCCGTGGAGTCGTGCCAGCTTCACAGCTGTCTCAGCAACACGCACGGAATGTTCATAGCGTTTGCTTGAAAGCTGCTTTTTTATGCGCTTTTGAAAATCCATCTCCATCACCTACTGATATAAATGATTGTCCTCGATATAAGAGAGCACCGCCGCCGGCAGAAATTCTTCAACCGCTTCATGAGCAGCCAGCCGCTCGCGGATCATCGTCGACGAGATCGGCAGAGTGTGCAGCGGCAGGTAGTAAACATCGTACGGGCTTTCGTTCAACACCTCGGTCGTCGCCCGTGATACAGAAAGCGTTTTATGCGGCCGGTCGATGACAATATAATTGGTCATGTGCAGAAGTTCCTGCCAATGATGCCAGGATTCGATCGTGTTGAAAGAATCCACGCCCATGATGTAAAATAGCTGATCCTCCGGAAAAACCGCCTTAAAATGCTCCAGCGTGTGCAGCGTGTACGACGGATGCGTGCTCTCGCTCTCGAAAGCAGAAACCTCAAACATCGCATCCTCTGCGACAGCCAGCTCCGTCATGGCGAAACGATGGTGATACGCCGTCATGTGCGGCTTGTGCTTGTGCGGCGGAATATACGCCGGAATGAACAGCACCTTATCCAGCGCCATATGATCGCAAAGCTGACGGATCATGTCGACATGTCCCAGATGGATGGGGTCAAACGTGCCGCCGAACAATCCTATTTTCATCGTCTTTCCTCATCTCTCACAAAAGACCGAGATTATCTCTGTGGATGACCTCTTCCTCCGTATAATCCAGATATTTTTGGGTGATGCAATCGCTTTTCAGGCCCTTGATCCGTTCCACGAACAGGGAAGAATAATTCGTGATCCCTTTTGCAAAGCGATTTCCCTGCAAATCTGCAATGGCAACGATCGCACCGCGATCAAAATCTCCCTGCACATCTACGATTCCGCTCGGCAGAAGAGAGCGACCTTTTTCCTGCAGCGCACGTTTGGCGCCGTCGTCAACAACGACGACCCCCTCCGCTTCAGAGCCGTAAAGGATCCAGGATTTTCGCGCGTGCAGCGGACGGTGCGTCGCCTTGAAAAGCGTGCCGATCTTTTTGCCGGCAACGATCTCATGAAGCATGCCAACCTCGTTTCGCGACGCCACGACCATCGCAATGCCAGCGTTGGTCGCGATCTTTGCTGCCTCGATCTTCGTGCGCATGCCGCCGGTGCCGACCTTTGAAATCGCCGATCCGGCCATGATCTCAATCTCCTCCGTGATCTTTTCGACCACATCAATCTTTTTGGCATCTTTTTTAAGCGCTGGATTCGCCGTGTACAGTCCGTCGATGTCGGTGAAAAGCACCGCCATATCCGCATCGGACAAAACAGCAACGAGCGCGGCAAGCGTGTCGTTGTCGCCAAACTGGATCTCATCATTGGCAACGCTGTCGTTTTCATTGACGATCGGGATCACGCCCAGCTTCAAGAGCTCGAGCAGTGTGTTGCGCGCGTTGAGAAAACGCCGTCTGATCTTGATGTCCTCTCGCGTCAGCAAAAGCTGCGCCGACATCTGCCCGTACTCGAGAAAGTTTTTCTCATAGATATGCAACAGCAACCCCTGACCGATCGCAGCCATCGCCTGCTTTTCACTGATCGTGAGCTGTTTGTCCTGCAGATTCATGCGATACTTGCCAACACCAACAGCGCCGGAGGTCACAAGGATGACATCGTTGCCCTCGTTTTTGAGATCCGTCAAAGCGGCGCAAAGCTTGTCAATAAATTTTAAGTTAATGGTTCCGTTGGGATGGGTCACCGAGCTGGTCCCAACCTTCACAACGATTCTTTTGTTTGCACTCATTCCCTGAGACCATCCAATCTATTATTTTACAGTGTTTCGCGGTATAAAACAACCACGCGCCCGATTTTCTGAACAAATTCTGCGTCCAGCTCGGCTGCAAGATCTTCGCACAGTTCCTGGTCGATGTCGATGCTGTTGTTGAGGAATTTGATCTTGACGATCTCGTCAGCCGTCAGAACCTCGTCGATAGACTGCAGCGTGCCTTCTGTGAGACCATTTTTGCCGACGAGGATCTTTGATTTGATCTCCTGGGCCATGGCCTTTAACTCTTTGATCTCTTTCTTATTTAAGCTCATGCTCTGTTCTCCTCTGATCCTATAATCCAGAAAAAAGCTCTGAAAGAGAGCGGTCTTTCAGAGCTTCTAGCATTTAGATACCAAGATATGGTGCTGGGTCAACGTTGGACCCATTGATACGCACCTCAAAATGTAAGTGTGGGCCGGTACTCGAACCAGTGGAACCGACAAGCCCAACCTGCTGACCGGCGCTGACACTCTGACCAGCGCTGACGGTCAGTGCCGACATGTGGGCATACAGGGTGCTCAGCCCGTTGCCGTGGTCAACGACGACATAGTTGCCATAGCTCCAGTGGTAGGAAGCGATGAGCACGGTCCCAGCCTGATAGGAAACGACCGGCGTCCCATAGGAAGCGCCGATGTCTGTCCCTAGATGGTAGTTGTAGCTGCCATCCAGCGGATAGGAACGACCGCCATAATTACTGGTGATCGTGTGGCTGGCAGGTGCTGGCCACACACCAGACCCGGCAGAAGTCACCTCGTAGCTCGACGCATCTGCAGCGGCTGCGGTCACAGCGCCGTTGGACTGGTTGGCAGCAGCGGCAGCGGCAGCTCTCTTCGCTTCTTCCTGAGCCTGGAGATCAGCGATCTTCTTGCCGATCTCGTCAGAGGTTGCCTGCATGGCCGCGATGGTTTCCTTGATGGCTGCTTCGTCTTTTTCCAGCTCAGCGTAAACACTTTCCTGCTGACTCTGCTGTTCTTCGAGGAGCGCCTTCACGCCCTCTTCCTCGCTCTTCAACGCATTCAGAGAAGCCAGCTGCTGTTCGAGCGTAGCCTTCTGGGTTTCCAGCTGCGCTTTCACAGACTTGACCTCTTCAACGAGGTTTTTGTCACGCTTGGTGATGTAGGAAAGATATTCAAAACGCGTCAGAAAATCAGAAAAATCTTCCGACTGGAACAGAACTTCCAGATAGTTCACGTTGCCATCTTTGTAGATAGTGACGAGGCGATCGTTCAGGCTCTCCTGAGCCTTGGCCAGCTTCGCCTCAGTTTCAGTGATCTGCGCATTGGTTTCAGCGATCGCAGCTTCCTGATCAGAGATCTGGGACGTGAAAGATGCGATTTTCTGCTGAGTCGCATTGATCGAGTCGCTGATCTCTTTGATCTTTGCTACAGTCTCAGATTTCTGAGAAGAATTGCTGTCCAATTCGCCCTGTTTTTCTTCAATAGAATTCTTGATTGTCGCCTGTTCATCCTGCAGGTCTGAGATAGATTCTGCAAAGAGTGGCGAAGCCACCACAGAAGTGATCCCAAGAGACAAGACAAGCGAGCTGGCTACTTTTCTCTTAAAACTCATCCTTACACTCCGATCGATACTAAATTTAGCGCCTTCCGCGCCAATGCGTCGGCCATATCATTGTAGGTGTTCCCTGAATGGCCCTTGACTTTTATAAATTGCACATTTACTTGCTGAAATGCATTCTGACAAAACACAAAATAAGCCTGTGTCGCCGGTAAATTCCTCTTCCATTCTCCCGTCGCCCATTTTTCAATGCCACTGTAATCATAATGAATGGATATCTTCGGCCAGCCCTGCTCAAGGGCATACGAAATGGCGAACTCGCTGCCTTTGATCTCTCCAGCAACATTGCGCATATCCGCAAGCGCCGGATCCTCAAACGCCTTTGAAAAATGTTCTTCACATCCTGGTGCCGTCATGATCACCGCACCATAGGAAAAGCGGTGTGACAGACGATCATAGCTGCCGTCGATATAAGCACATGGATATTGCTGCTCAACTTGATCGTCACTCACAGATCGTTTGCCGAGATAATCCAGCGCTTCCTGCTCTGTTTTAAAACTTTTGTACTCAGCGCCGGAATATCCTCTAATCTGCTTTTCACAGGTCGCCCAATCTTCAAAAATACCGGTCTCCCTGCCGTTTCTCACTGCATAGAATTTCTTTTTCATGATCGAAACAAGACTAAAAAGGCTTATCGCACGTGCAATAAGCCCTTTTATCGAATTGCTTATTCTGCAGCGATTGCGCCGGCTGGGCAAACACTTGCGCAGCTACCGCAGGAAATGCAGGAACCAGCGTCGATTGCGCGGGTACCATCACCGCTATCAGCAATAGCGCCGACTGGGCATTCGCCTTCGCATGCACCGCAGGAAATGCAAGCAGAACTATCAACTACGTAAGCCATATTTAACACCTCTTATTCTATGGATTTGAACCCATTATAACAAAAGAACTGTGGGGTGGCAACAAAATAACCCCTCACAACTTCTAAAAAAAGATTAACAAATTTTAGACTTGCTTTATATTTTCTCAATCAATTGACGAAAATTCACACATTTCTATAGCATTATGTCTTAAGAATAGGTAAAATAATGCATAGAAACTGTGACGCTCTGATGTCCACCATCTAATAAAGCGTGAAGGAGAATCGACTATGCAATCATTTGATTATTATTGGAAGCTCACGCGTCCGCACACATTGCCGGCAAGTGTCATTCCCGCCGTTTTCGGCGTCTGCTTTGCCATCTATGCGGAAGGCATTTTCCATCCCCTTCTGGCGATCATCATGGTGCTCTGTGCCGCGCTGATCCAGATCGCCACGAATCTTTTCAACGAATATTTTGATTTCAAAAATGGGCTCGATACCGAAGAATCCGTCGGCATCGGCGGTGCCATTGTGCGCGAAGGCATCTCACCACGCAATGTGCTGATCGCCGCGTTTGTGATCTACGCCATCTGTGGCGTGCTCGGCATCATCCTCGCCGCCAATTCCTCGTGGGGACTTCTTGTGATCGGCGCCGTCTGTCTCGTCATCGGCTACTGCTACACCGGCGGCCCTTATCCGATCTCGCGCACACCATACGGTGAGCTTTTCGCAGGATTTCTTTTCGGCTCAGGCTTCAGCATGATCGCTTATTTCACACAGACCGGGCACATCACCCTCTATTCTTTCGCAGTCAGCCTGCCGCTCGTCATGCTCGTCGGCCTCCTGCTCACCGCCAACAGTCTACGTGACCGCGTCGCTGACAAAGCCAACGGCCGTCGTACCCTGGCCATTCTTCTCGGCCACGACCGCACCGTGCTCTTCATGACCTTTGGCTTTGCCTTCTGCTACGTCTGGCTTTTCGTTCTTCTGAGCTACGGCATGAATCTTTTCATCCTCCTGCCGTTGCTCTCCGTCCTCTATGCCATCAACTGCATCAATTCCTATCGCTACAGCAAAGGAAAATCTCCAAAGAAAATGATGCGCGGCATGATGTACTGCTCAAAAACGCTGAAAAATTTTGGCCTGCTTTACATTCTCGCCATCCTGTTGCAGGCAGTCTGGGAGGCAATATTCGGCTAAACACAAAATCCCGCTGGAAACGCATTGTATCTGCATTTCCCAGCGGGATTTTTCTATCATTTTTTGTTCTTTTGAAAGCGCTTTCGCAGTTCCTCAAGATGCGCTTTTTTATCGTCTGCAGTAGACGTGTGCGTTTTTTCGTGACTGTCCTTCTGGGTGTGCCACTTATTCATATCGCGCGGCGTTTCGTAGAGATTTTTTCCCATTATTCTGCATCTCCTTCCGGCAGTTCAAACGGATGACGCACGCGCTCTCTGCCGTCACCATAGCAAACAACGGTTTCTGTCTTCTTGATAGCGTTCCAGATCATGGCATCAAGATCCGGAATGAGGCTTTCATTGTACTGACATTCGTCGACGCGTGGCTTGGTCTTTGGTTCTTTTGGCACGAAAACGGTGCAACAATCCTCGTATGGCAGGATGGAAATATCATAAGTGTCGATCTTCTGCGCAATATCCATGATGTCAAGCTTATCGTAAGCGATGAGCGGACGCAGGATCGGCATGGTCGTCACCTGATTGATGGCATAGATGCTCTCGATGGTCTGGCTGGCAACCTGTCCGAGGTCATCCCCGGTGACGATGGCCTTGGCGTTGCGGATGTCAGCAATTCGCTCAGCGATACGCAGCATGATACGACGCATCAGCGTAATACGCAGGTTATCCTGGCAATTCATGCCAATGGCTTCCTGGATGCGCGTAAACGGCACGAGATGAACAATGACGTGGCCGCCAAATTTGCCAACCTTCTCAGCCAGAGAGAGCACTTTCTCCTCTGCCTGCTGAGAGGTGTATGGATAAGAATGAAAATGGATGGCTTCAACAACAACACCGCGACGCATGATCGACCACATGGCGACAGGGCTGTCGATACCTCCGGAAAGCAGCGCAACGGCGCGTCCGCCAGTTCCGAGTGGAAGTCCGCCAAGGCCTTTATATTTCTTCACGTAGATATAGGTTTTATCAAAACGGATATCAATGTTGAGCTCCACATCGTAATGCTCGAGGTCGCCGGTGAGATTTGGAAATTCGTCAAGGATTTTTTCAGCCACTTTGAGCTGCATATCCATGGAACGGATCGGAAAGCGCTTGTTGGCACGCTTCACAGTGACGCGGAAACGCAGGTTCTGACCGTCGAACTGATGCATCTCGCTGATCGCTGTCTCGATGATCGCCTCTTCCGTAAGGTCGCAGGATGTGACAGGGCTGTAGGACGAAATGCCAAAGACGCGATCCAGGCTTGGATAAAACTGTGTTGGATCCTGACCATTCAGCGGAATGACGACGCGCCCGTGGATGTCGTGAACTTCGCAGACAATGCCGGTGTCCAATTTGATCTGGTGACGGATATTTTTCACCAACGTTTTTAAAAACTGCTTCTGGTTCTTCCCTTTTAATGAGAGCTCCCCATAGCGGATTAAGATCTGATCGTACATAAAGTTAAGTGCCTCCTCTATGCATGGGTGTGTTTCAAATTAATGTTTAACAGTAAGATTGTATCTTATTCACGCCGCTCCCGCAAGGGGCTCTGACAAAAAGAAAACCGCTCCGTGTAGGATTACAATACATGTGTTACAACGAAATAAAATAGAAATGCGGAAACCCC
>OMNT01000037.1_pt1 | contig 146050 bp, 132 predicted proteins | sample 1672551 | NCBI WGS metagenome assembly OMNT01 (sample SAMEA3136698, study PRJEB25190) | human gut metagenome | reverse complement strand
CTCTCAGTCATTTGCTTCGCAAATGCCAGCTCTCCCGAAGGGAGAGCCAAGAAGCCGGTGCGAGCGGCATATTACGCGGATTTACGTTTGCTTGACCACTTGTCCAATCTATGACTTTCTGTTATACTGAACGTAACCTAAAACAAGGAAGGAAGATTTCTAATGCTGACTCCTGCAAAAAAGGAATTTATTGAGTTTATGATGAGCGCAGATGTGCTGCGTTTCGGTGATTTTGTTACCAAGTCCGGCAGAAACACGCCGTACTTTGTCAACACGGGCAACTACAAGACCGGTCTCCAGTCCTCCAAGCTGGGCGAGTTCTATGCCGCTATGGTCAAGGAGACCATCGGTGAGGACTTTGACGCCATGTTCGGTCCGGCGTACAAGGGCATTCCGCTGGCTACCTCCGTTGCCGGCGCACTGGCTAGAAACTACGGCATTGACAAGCCGTTCTTCTTCAACCGCAAGGAAGCGAAGGATCACGGCGAGGGCGGCAATCTGGTCGGCTACAAGCCGCAGGACGGCGACCGCGTGATTATCATTGAGGACGTTATCACCGCTGGTACTGCTATCCGCGAGACTCTGCCGGTTCTGTTCAACGCCGCTGACGTCAAGGTGACCGATATGTTTATTTCCGTCAACCGCTGCGAGGTTGGTCAGAACCCGGGCAAGACCGCAGTTATGGAAGTCGGCGAAGAATTTGGCATCCATGTACACTCTCTGATTGATGTACGCGACGTTCACGAGTACCTTCAGAGTCAGGAACAGTACAAGGACATTCTGCCGTTGATGGAATCCTATATGGATAAGTATTGCGTATTCTAAAAAACTGCACAGCGCGCGCCCTTTCCGTCAAATTTTGGCGGGAAGGGCTTTTTTTGTACAAATCTGGTTTTTTTGTAAGATTTTGCCGTATCTCGCATAAAATAACCATGCGATGTGCAATATTTTTGTAAAGAAGATAAGAAATATAGGAAACAATAGACATTGCAGCGATAAAATGGAAAAGTTTTGATAAACTTAACGTAATTTTTCGGCACAAAATAACCACGCTTTGGTGTTCGTTATATTTTAAACAGGGTAAACTGTACAAATGATGGTTGTATTCCGGAGAACAAATTGTTATAATGAAAATGCCTGAGATGGTGTGAATTTTCTGTGCGCTGCTGGAAAGGATGAAGGACAGGATGGACAAGCATCAAATCCTAAAGGAATGCATGGAGAATTTGGCACTGCTGACACAGCTGGGAGTCTCGATTGCTGTGCCGCCGATTTTGTGCCTGCTGGCTGCGAATTGGCTGCGCGGAAAATGGGGGCTTGGCTTATGGATCATGATAGTCGCGCTCGTGCTGGGACTCGGAGGTTCAGCCTCTAACGTATGGAAGTTTTGGAAGCAGCTCAAAAAGCGTGAAGAGAGAGATGAGAACAAGTGAGCGTGTCACAGGTGGAATTTATGAGACAGGTGGTGAGACATATCAAGATTGAACCGGCAGTCAAAACAGAGACCAAGCGGATCGCAATCAGCGTTGTGGCGATGAGTGTCGTGATGGAGGTTGTGTTTCTGGCTCTTGGACGATTTGACAGCACCGTTTTGTTCGGCAATCTGCTCGGCGGCGGCTGGGCGATTTTAAATTTCTTTATCATGGGACTGGCTGTACAGAAATCCGTGAAAAAGGAATTGCCGGAGGAAGCAAAGCTGGTTTTGCAGAACTCCTACACCAAGCGCCTTTTGGCGATGGTGGCGATTCTGCTCATCGGCTTTAAGGTGGAGTATTTCAATTGGGTTGCCGTCGTTATTCCGATGTTCTTCCCGAGAATCACCATTGGACTCATGAAATTGCCTATCTTTCATCGAAAGGAGGAAGAATGATTCATGGAAGTATCCATCACCGGCGCCAAGATATACTACGTCATTCCCGGCATTAACTACCCGATCACACAGACCGTTGTCAATGCCTGGATCGCAATGGTTGTCATTGTGGGACTGTGTATCTGGCTGACACGAGGGATGCAGGTGCATGCGCGCACCAAACGGCAGGTCGTGGCGGAAATGATCGTGCAGATGGCACAGAAGCTGGTCCGCGGCAATATGGGAGCGAAATGGGATAGTTTTGTTCCGTTTATCGCAGCGATTCTGTCCATGTCCGTTGTCAGCTCTTTGATGGGCCTGACCGGCGCGTATTCCCCGACAAATGATCTCAACACATTCCTTGCATGGGGTATTTTGGTGTTTGTCCTCATCACGTACCACAAGATCAAGGCAAACGGTTTCGGAGGGTATCTCAAGGGCTTTACGGAACCAATTTTTGTCATGACGCCGATGAACATCATCAGCGAGATCGCAACGCCGGTCTCGATGTCTCTGCGTCACTTTGCAAACATCTGCTCCGGCTACGTCATCGGTCTTTTGTTGTATGCCGCATTGGGAGCAATCAGCCAGATTATCTTTTTCTGGCTGCCCGGCTCATTGGGCACCATTCCGTTTTTACAGGTCGGTATTCCGGCTGTGCTCAATGTGTATTTTTCTGTTTTCTCCGGCTGCGTTCAGCCGTACATTTTCTGTATGCTGACGATGCAGTTCGTCGCACAGGCTGCGGGAACAGAGGAATAAGACCAAACAAAAACTCTATGTTTTCAGCGGCAGGCTCACCATAAGAGAGGATGAGACGCCGCGACTGACACAAACATGTATTAGGAAAATTCAGGAGGAAATAATTATGGAAAAGGCAATTGTACTCGCAGGATCTGCAATCGGCGCTGGCCTGGCAATGATCGCCGGCATCGGCCCTGGTATTGGTGAAGGCTACGCTGCCGGTAAGGCGTGTGAAGCAATCGGCCGTCAGCCGGAGTCGCAGGGCAAGGTAACCTCTACCCTGATTCTTGGCTGTGCACTGGCAGAGACCACCGGTCTGTACGGCTTCGTAGTAGCCCTGATCCTGATGTTCGTAAATCCTTTCCTCGGCAAGCTCTAAGAGACAGCCGAGCTTCCTGTTTTGCGTAAAACAGGGAATACTTTCAGGAAAGGAGAATGAATTTGGGTACTTTAGATCTGGTTTCCATCGTACCATGGGAAATTATTACACAGCTGATCAACCTGCTGTTGTTGTTCCTGCTGCTCAAACACTTTCTTTTCAAACCCGTACAGAATATTCTGAACGCACGTCAGGCAGAGATTGACAAGTCTTATGCCGATGCTGAGACCGCACAGACCCGTGCGGAAGAGCTGCGCGACGAATATGAAAAGCGCATCAGCGATGCCAAGGCAGAGGCTGCGGACATCGCTAAGGCTGCCAGCCGCAAGGCACAGGCGCATTATGACGAAGTCGTGGGAACGGCGAAGGCTGATGCTGCCCGCCTGCGCGAGAAGGCAGAGGCGCAGATCGAGCAGGAAAAGAAGAAGGCCATGAACGAACTCAAGGACGAGATTTCCGGTATCGCCGTGGATATTGCATCCAAGGTTGTAGAGCGCGAAATCGACGAAAAGGATCACGAAGAGCTGATCTCGGAGTTCATTAAGGGTGTAGGTGAGGCTTCATGACGGATATTGCAGAAGCATACGGCAAGACGCTGTACAGTTTGGCAAATGAGTGTGAAGCGACCGAGGAAATCCTCGGTCAGATCGCCGTCCTTCGACAGGCTTTTGCGGAGAACCCCAAGTATCTCACGCTGATGGGAGCACCGACGCTCAAGAAAGAAGAGCGCGTTGCCCTCGTCGATGAGGCATTTGACGGGAAGCTCCACATCTATCTGCTCAATTTTCTCAAGGTGCTCATCGAGAACAATTCCGTGCATGAATTTATGGATGCCGCGAAGCAGTTCCGCAAAGAGTACAATTGGGAACATGGGATTGAAACCGTGACGGTGGTATCTGCCGTTGCGCTCGATGCCGCACAGGAGGCCGAGCTGACCGCGAAACTGCGCAGTCTGACCGGCAAGGAAATTCATCTGGAAAAGCGCGTCGATCCGTCCGTATTGGGCGGTCTGCGTCTGCAAATGGAAGGACTCCAGATGGACGGCACCGTGAAGAATAAACTGGATGCGATCCGCAGCAAACTGCTGCATTCCATCGCATAAGTTGGGAGAGTTGGTGAGACTATGCAGTTACGTCCAGAAGAAATCAGCAGTGTTATCAAAGCACAGATAAAAAATTATGATACAAAGATCGAGCAGAGCGAGACCGGCACGATTATCCTGATCGGTGATGGCATCGCGCGTGCAGACGGTCTGGAAAATGTTATGGCAAACGAGCTGGTATCGTTTGCAAACGGCGAATACGGCATGGCAATGAACCTCGAGGAGAACTCAGTCTCTATCGTTATGCTGGGTTCCGACAAGGGTGTTCGTGAGGGAGATACCGTCAAGCGCACCGGCAAGGTTGTATCTGTGCCGGTTGGCGAGGCGCTTCTCGGCCGCGTCGTAAACGCACTGGGTCAGCCGATAGACGGCAAGGGCCCGATTGAAGCGACAGAAACCCGTCCAATTGAGTCTCCGGCACCGGGCATTATCGAGCGTCAGCCGGTAAATGTGCCGCTGCAGACCGGTATCAAGGCGATTGACTCCATGATTCCGATTGGCAGAGGTCAGCGAGAGCTGATTATCGGTGACCGCCAGACCGGTAAGACGACATTGGCGGTGGATACCATCATCAACCAGCGCGGCAAGGATGTCATTTGCATCTATGTCGCCATCGGTCAGAAAAACTCGACCGTAGCGACGCTGGTAGAGGATTTGACCAAGGCGGGTGCGATGGATTACACGATTGTCGTGGCATCGACCGCGTCCGAGCTGGCACCGCTTCAGTATATTGCACCGTATTCCGGCTGCGCCATGGGTGAGTATTTTATGAACAAGGGCAAGGATGTCCTTGTGGTATATGATGACCTGTCTAAGCACGCCGTGGCTTACCGTGCACTTTCTCTTTTGATTCGCAGACCGCCAGGACGTGAAGCATATCCGGGCGATGTCTTCTATCTGCACTCCAGACTGCTGGAGCGCGCAGCGCGTCTGAATGATGACAACGGCGGCGGTTCGCTGACTGCTCTGCCGATCATCGAGACGCAGGCGGGCGACGTCTCCGCGTATATTCCGACCAATGTTATCTCGATTACAGACGGTCAGATTTTCTTGGAGACAGAGCTGTTCCACTCCGGTATCATGCCGGCAGTAAACCCGGGTATTTCCGTCAGCCGAGTCGGCGGCAACGCGCAGATTAAGGCGATGAAGAAGGTATCCGGTACGCTCAAGCTGGCGTATTCCCAGTATCGAGAGCTGCAGTCATTCGCACAGTTCGGTTCCGACCTCGATGAGGACACCAAGCGCCGTCTGGCGCAGGGCGAACGCATCGTGGAGGTGCTCAAGCAGAACCGCACCGCGCCGATCGCAGTAGAAAATCAGGTTGCAATCATTTATGCCGTTACCAATAATATGCTCGATGATGTCAAGGTTGAGGATATTATGGACTTCGAGAGCGAGCTGTACGCACATCTGGATGCCAATCCGGATGTTCTGGCAGAGATTCGCGAGAAGGGCACAATGGGCGATGAGACCGCAGAAAAGCTGAAAGATGCAATCGTAACGGTCAAGACTGCTTTTCTCAAGACAAGATAAGGAGGCTGAAACATGGGAGCCTCTATGAAGGAGATCAAAAACCGCATCAAGAGCGTGCAGAGCACGCGGCAGATCACCAAGGCGATGGAGCTTGTTGCTTCGTCCAAGGTGCGCCGCGCGCGGGAGCGCATCGAGCGGACGGAGCCGTTTTTCAATATCCTGTATGAAACCATGACGGGTATTGCCTACGGAAAGCGGGATTTCAAGTCTCCGTTCGTGGAACCGCGGGAGGAGATCAAAAAAGTCTGCTATGTTATCATTGCCGGTGACAGAGGTCTTGCGGGCGGCTACAACAGCAATGTGATGAAGCTGGTGGAGCGCCATATTGCGCAGCAGAATGGCGCGGAAATTTGCACCGTTCCGGTCGGCAAAAAGGCAATGGAATACTGCAAGCGGCGGAATATGGAAATCTTGACCGAGGCGTATACCATTGCAGAGGATACGAGCATCGGTAATTGCCATACAGCCGCGCATTTTCTCGCACACGAGTTCGTAAAGGGTTCGTTTGACAAGCTGTATATCGTGTATACAAACTTCGCTTCGATGCTGACGCAGCATGCAACGGTCATGCAGGTGCTTCCGGTGCCGTATGAAAAGAGCGAGGCGAAAAACGAGAGCGGCGCGATGACGCTGTATGAGCCGGGACCGGAGAGCGTGTTCGACGCGATTGTACCGGAGTATATCGCAGGTATCTTTTACGGCGCACTGTGTCAGTCCTATGCTTCGGAGCAGGCAGCACGCCGCACGGCAATGGACTCTGCAAGCAAGAACGCAGACGATATGATAGAAGATTTGAGCCTGAAGTACAACCGTGCTCGTCAGGGCGCGATTACGCAGGAAATTACAGAGATTGTAGCGGGCGCGGAGGGCGAATAACGTCGCTCCGCGGCGCGCGCAAAGAAACTAAGAAGGAGAAATGTGCATGAACGAGCAAAACGTGGGTACCGTGTCGCAGGTTATCGGACCGGTACTTGATGTAAAATTTGCAGACGGACAGCTTCCCAACCTTCTCAATGCACTGGAAGTAGATAACCACGGCGAGACCATCATCGCTGAGGTGGCACAGCACATCGGCGACAACACCGCCCGCTGCATCGCGATGAGCTCGACGGACGGTCTGGTTCGAGGCGCAAAGGCAGTCAATACCGGTGGATCGATTCGCGTACCGGTCGGCGAGGAGACGCTGGGACGCATGTTCAACCTGCTCGGTCAGCCGATTGACAACGGCGAACCGGTAAAGACCGAAGAAAAATGGGAAATCCATCGTCCGGCTCCGTCCTTTGAGGAGCAGGAGGGTGCAGTAAATATTCTGGAAACCGGCATCAAGGTCGTTGACCTCATCTGCCCGTATGCAAAGGGCGGTAAAATCGGTCTGTTCGGCGGCGCCGGTGTAGGCAAAACCGTCCTGATTCAGGAGCTGATTAACAACGTCGCAAAGGAGCACGGCGGCATCTCGGTATTCTCCGGTGTCGGCGAGCGTACCCGTGAGGGCAATGACCTGTACGGCGAAATGGCGGAGTCCGGCGTTCTGAATAAGACCGCGCTGGTGTACGGTCAGATGAACGAGCCGCCAGGAGCACGTATGCGTGTTGCGCTGTCGGGTCTGACGATGGCGGAGTATTTCCGTGACCGCGAGAATCAGGATGTGCTGCTGTTTATCGACAACATCTTCCGTTTCACGCAGGCAGGCTCGGAGGTATCCGCACTGCTCGGCCGTATGCCGTCCGCAGTAGGCTACCAGCCGACACTGGCTACCGAAATGGGTGCTTTGCAGGAGCGTATTACATCGACCAAGCGCGGTTCCATTACCTCCGTACAGGCAGTTTATGTGCCGGCGGATGACTTGACGGACCCGGCTCCGGCGACGACATTTACGCATCTGGACGCAACGACGGTACTCGACCGCGGCATCGCATCACAGGGCATTTATCCGGCAGTAGACCCGCTGGAGTCTACCAGCCGTATTCTGACGCCGGAAATTCTGGGTCAGGAGCACTACGATGTAGCGCGTCAGGTACAGCGCGTGCTGCAGCGCTATAAGGAGCTGCAGGACATCATTGCAATCATGGGTATGGACGAGCTGTCCGAGGACGATAAGCTCACCGTAGCCCGTGCGCGTAAGATTCAGCGCTTCCTGTCGCAGCCGTTTACTGTCGGCGAGCAGTTTACCGGCATCAAGGGCAAGTATGTTCCGCTCAAGGAGACCATCCGCGGCTTCCGTGAAATTCTGGAAGGCAAGCACGATGATCTGCCGGAGTCTGCATTCCTGTTTGTCGGAACCATCGAGGAGGCCGTAGAAAAAGCCAAGAAGGGGGAATAACGCATGAGTGTATTCCATCTTCGCATTGTGACGGCGGACGGTGAGTTCTTCAATGGCGAGGCGCAGCGCGTGCTTGTCCGAACGATTGACGGTGACGTCAGCATTCTGGCGAATCACATTCCGTATCTGACGGCGTTGGGTATGGGCGAATGCCGCGTGACGGGCGCAGACGGTGAGACGCGCCGTGCGGCGTGTATCGGCGGCATGCTGTCCGTGCGGGACAACCAAGTGAATCTGGCTGCTACGACGTTCGAATGGGCGGAAGACATTGATGTCGACCGCGCCGAGCGCGCACGGCAGCGCGCAGAGCAGCTGCTGCAGCAGCGCGCAGATGCCCGCGATCAGGAATTGGCGCAGGCAAGACTCAAACGTGCGCTGACACGTATCAGTGTAGGAAAATAATTGCAGGGAAAAACCGGCTGATACCGTTTTTGGTGCGGAATCAGCCGGTTTTTTGCGCTGGAATAGGAAATACGTGACAGGACAGGTGTGACATGATATAATAAATGTAATTATCGAATGAAATAGTAGGAGGAAGCAGATATGTATTGCAACCGGTGCGGTGCACATATCCCTGAAGATGCGGATTTCTGTCCACAGTGCGGATGCCGCGTTTCCGGAAAGGCAGCACAGGCGCAGATGCAGGAAGGCATTCCGATTCGTCGGGCACACCGCAGCAACTCCGTCATCATTGGCGCGATTCTTGCGGTGGCGATCGTCTTGATTGTCTGCATCATCTGTTTGACCGTTGTGACCAGAGGCAATCAACAGGCGCAGATGGAGGCGTCCAAGCAGAGCCAGTCCGAGCAGGTACAGCAGCCGACACAAAAAACAGCTTCGGCGGACAGCGGGGAAGCAAAGAAAAGCGAACAAACAGAAAAGGCGAAAGCATCGTCTGATTCTCAAGTGACAAATAATTACTATTATTATGGTGCCGATGCGGCGCATGCCAATGATTATTACGATGAGGTAGGAAACAACGGCTATCTCTGGCCGTCAGATACGGAATATATTGTCACCAGTGATTTGAGCGGTTTGAATCAGGACACCGTGGCGGCCATTCGCAATGAAATTTATGCGCGGCATGGCTATGCCTTCAACAGTACGCGCTGGCAGAATTATTTTTCCGGCAAGACATGGTATCACAGAGACAGCTCCTGTACATCGAGCAATATTGATTCTCGGCTCTCGGATGTGGAACGCACGAACATTGCCACATTGGTTTCGTATGAGGAGAGCAAGGGATGGCGATAAGACATCTGATAACAGGCAGCTTCATCACGCTGCTGCTGCTCGGCGGGTGCGGCAGTGTGCCGGATACAGACGCCGGTTTGGCGGATGCGGGCAGTGCACCGCAGCAAGCGGTGATTGTTGACCCGCCGCTGGACGATGCGGCAGTCCAAGACGAGCAGGCGCAGCCGCTCGCCGGTGTCGTTCTGTGCTTGGACCCCGGTCACGGCGTGACGGATGCCAGCGCATCCGAGCGCGTGTCACCGCTGTCGCAGGAGACTAAGCCTGCCTATGTCAGCGGTGCGGAAGGCGATGGCCAGACGGAGGAAGAACTCAATCTTGCGGTGGCGGAGCTGGCTCGCGCAGAGCTGGAGGCGCGCGGCGCGCAGGTTGTGATGACGCGCCAAGACCATGCGGCAACCGTGAGCAATCAGCAGCGCGCCAGCATGGCGAATGAAGCGCATGTAGATTTGTGTATTCGCATTCATGCGGACGGTTCGGAAAGCAGTCAGCCGTCCGGCATGTCTATGCAGGTGCCGGCGGGAGATTTGCTGGGCACACCCTCGATTGAACAGCCGAGTGCACAGGCTGCGCAGATTATTTTGCAGGCTGTGACGCAGCAGACCGGTGCGGACAGCCGCGGATTGACGCCGCGCAGCGATTTGACCGGATTTAACTGGTCTGAAGTACCGTGTATTTTGCTGGAGATGGGCTTTTTGAGCAATGCGCAAGAAAATGAGCAGCTCAAACAGCAGGAATATCGACAGAATATTGCGGTTGGCATTGCAAATGGTGTGTGCCAGTGGAAACAGAGCATGGAATCAGAATAAAAATAAAGAGGTTTGATGAACTATGAATGTTAGCATAAACAGTGCATTTGAAATCGCACTGCAAACAGCTGCCTCGCTGTACGAAGGCACGCTGGCAAAGCTGCTGTTGCTGCTTGTGCTGGGAGTCTTGTGCTTCGCGGGGTGCTGGATTGTGCGCTGGGTCAGTGCACTGTATGGCGCGGTAACCGGCGTGTGTCTGGGCATTTGCCTGACCGGCGTGCTCGGTTCGCTGGGCGTTGCCAATGGCGGATTGGCGTGGTCCTCTGCGGCGATGCTGGTGCTGGGCATTGTGCTCGGCATAGTCGCGTACCGTGTGACACACCTTGGCGTATTCTTGGCGTGCGGCATGCTCGGCGCGCTGATTGGATATGTGCCGGGCGCGTTTGTGGAACAGGTCGTTGACGGCGGACTGATGCTCGTTTTGCTGGCATGCTTTGTGCTGTTCGGTGTGACCGGTGTGCTGTTCCGCGTGCCGGCGTATCTGATTGCAACCAGCTTGCTGGGTATTCCGGCGGGCATTGTACTGGCGCAGCTGCTGTCGATTGCTTCTGTGCCGGTGCAGATTGGTTTGGGCGTTGTGCTGACCATTGCAGGTTTCGCGGCACAGACGTTGATACCGCACTGCATGCAGGAGCGATTGAGACGGGCGGAAGAAGCGATGCAGGACACCGACCCGCATATGCAGATTGCAGAGGAACCGGAACAGCCGGATACCATTGATACTATTTCGGATACGGTTGCACAGCACATCGGATTTTCCGATTCGATTCGTTCGCCGTTTCTTTTTGCGGAGAAACAGGAGCAAGAGGTGCAGGAACCGGAACAGGCCGAGGACTGCACCATGGCAATTCCGAAGCCGGAGCTGTCGGAGAAACCGGACGAGCCGGAAGAGGTGGATACGTCCACGATGTTTCTGCCGAAAGCTGACATCATACAACAGGAACAACCGGAACAGATGCAACAGCCAGACGAACAACCGGAACCGGACGAACAGCCGGAGCAAAAGAAGTCGCTGTTTGCCGATATGTTTGACATATTTCAGGAAGAAGCGGACGAACCGGAGGAGTACGAGCCAGAGGAGTACGAACCGGTTTTGGCAGAAGAGCGGCCAGCGCAGCCTGCGGAAAAATTTTCGCTGGAGCAGCTGCTGATGGACGATGAGGAAGCGGTTAATCCCGTCAAGCGGGCGGAATCGCTGGAACAGCCGGACGAACAGCCGGAGCCGCAGGAACAAAAAACGGAGCTGACACCGGAGCAGGAGGAACAACGCAAACAGCGTGTGCTGACCGCGGTTTTTGCCGTTGTTATCGTGGCGGCGTCCCTTGTGTTCGCTGCGTTTGGCGTGCAGCATGTAGAGGTGCTGCTGGCGCTGTGCTTCTGTATGTATCTGGGTATGCGGTATCGCTTGGCGGCGTTTGGATTTGCCGTGCTCGCTGTGCGTCGGCTGTATGATGCAATTGTTTTGCTGATGCAGGGCGGACATCTGCTGGAAGCACTGACGGATGGCTGTATCTGCGTCATCTTTATCACGTTGACGCTGCATATGCTGCGAACCTATGCGAACAGCAAGAATCAAGCGGATGCAGACGAGACAGAATAAGCATGAGAAAAGAAGTTCCGTCAATTGACGGAACTTCTTTTGATATGCCGGATAAAAACGAAACGAGACGGTTCACCCAACCGTCTCGTTTCTCTCTCTTCTCTGTATGGCATTTCACTCCTGCCTTCTGTATAAGGCGGGTCATGCGGTACTCCTGCTAAAAAGTACAATTGTAAATATATCACAACTGCCCTGTAATTTATAGTGGTAAAACCGCCAAAATAACGAGGAGTTTTTTGTGCAAATAGCTTGGTACGGGCTTTTTTGGTGAAATTTTTGTGCAATTCGCAGATTTTTGGGCTAAAAATGGTGTGTTTGTGATAAAAAGCTGTGTGACTTGAAAAAATATGCTATACTGAACAAGAAGGAATAACGTTTTCAGAGGTGGACATGGATAGTTTTATTTTTAGCGTGAACGCCACGATGCCGGTGTTTCTGGTCATCGTGCTCGGTTATATACTCAAGCAGATCGGATTATTTACAGATGAATTTTGCCGAGTCGGCAATAAGTACGTGTTTTTGGTTGCCCTGCCGGTTTTGCTGTTCCGCGATATCGCGCAAACCAATTTATATGAAGATTTCGAGCTGTCGTTTGTGCTGTACTGTGCGGGCGTCACGACGCTGGTGTTTTTGGGCGTTTGGTTTTTGGCGGCGCATATTCTCAAGGACAAAAGCCTGGTCGGTGCTTTTGCGCAGGCGTCTGTGCGAAGCAGTGCGGCAATTTTGGGCATTGCATTTGTGGAAAATATGTACGGCAATGCCGGCTTGGCACCGCTGATGATTGTGTCCGCCGTGCCGCTGTTTAATATTTACTCGGTCATTATTTTGACATTTTCCGCCAACGGCGGACAGCATGGCACAGAGGCGATTCGCAAAGCATGCATCAATGTGCTCAAAAATCCGATTATTATCGGTATTGTGCTCGGTTTGCCGTTTTCCCTGCTGCGCATAGAGATTCCAACCATTCCGCTCAAGATGATTGAAAGCGTCGGCGCAACGGCGACGCCGCTCGCGCTGCTCGTCGTTGGTGCTGGATTTGAAGGAACCAAGGCGTTGGCGAAAATCAAACCGACGCTTTGGGCAACCGCAATCAAATTGGTCTTTTTGCCGGCAGTATTTCTGCCGCTTGCCATTGCGCTCGGCTTGCAGGATGCGGAGCTGGTTGCCGCCTTGATTATGCTGGGCTCTCCGACGACGGTTTCCTGCTATGTCATGGCGACCAATATGGGAAATGACGGAGAACTTTCCACAAGTATCATTGTGCTGACAACGCTGCTTTCCTCCGTCACACTGACGGGCTGGATTTTCCTGCTGCGCAGTATGGGATTGATGTAATATATATTGCGCAAAAAGCGCTGTGTTTCCTTGACAAGTGGTAAGACGAGTGCCATAATAAAAATGGAATTATTTGCGCATATACATAGAAAAATGCGCATCATAGGGAAGTAGTTTGAAAAATAGGATTGTAGAAGGAGTTATTACATGAAAGGATTGATTCTGGCAGCTGGCAAGGGTACACGTCTGTATCCGATGACCCGTATGATTTGCAAGCCGCTGCTGCCGGTATATGACAAGCCGCTGATCTATTACCCGCTCAGCATTCTGCTTCAGGCTGGTATCACGGATATTATGGTCATTATTCCGGAGGGAGAAGAAGAAACCTTTAGCAAGCTGCTCGGTGACGGCAGCGCATGGGGCGCGCATATTTCGTATGCGGTGCAGAAGGTGCCGCGCGGCATTGCGGACGCATTCCTCGTTGCAGAGGACTTTATCAAGGGCGATTCGGTTTGTCTGGTGCTGGGCGACAACATCTTTTATGATGAGAGCCGCGATTATCTGTTCCTCAAGAAGGGCAGAGAGCTGACGGAAGGCGCGCTGGTATTTGGTTACTATGTAGAAGATCCGCGTCCGTTTGGCGTTGTAGAATTTGACGCAGACGGCAATGCGCTGAGCATTGAGGAAAAGCCGCGCTTTCCGAAATCCAACTATATCATTCCGGGCTTGTATTTTTATGACAGCGATGTACTGGACATTGCGCGCAATCTCAAGCCGTCGGCGCGCGGCGAGCTGGAAATCACCGATGTCAATCTGGAATATCTGCGCCGCGGCAGCCTAAAGGTTGCGCCGCTGGACAACGATTTTGTTTGGCTGGATGCGGGAACCGCAGAGAGCCTGCTGGAGGCCGGCAATCGGATTCGAGAGGTACAGGTGCGCACCGGACGGTATGTTGCTTGTCCGGAGGAAATTGCCTGTGAGCAGGGACTGATTACGGTGGAGCAGGTGCACAGCTTGGGCGATGAGCTGAGCAAGACGCTGTACGGACAATACCTGCAGTGCATGCCGATGAAAAAAGATCAACAATAACTGGAAAAAGGCGGCCGAGAGGTCGCCTTTTGTGCAAACAAGGAGGAATCGTGATATGACGACCGTGTATTTTATCCGGCACGGCACAACCGAGAATAACATTGCCGGACGGTTTCAGGGACGGTCAGACATCCCGCTGGGAGAGAAGGGACGAAAGCAGGCGGCATGCTTGGGCGAACGATTTGCCCATATTCCGCTGGATGCCGTGTACACCAGTCCGCTTCGGCGCGCGTATCAGACTGCGGAGGGCGTGTGCGCGCATCTGCCTGTGCAGCCGATTTGCTGCGACGGTCTGCGGGAGATAGACGGCGGCGCACTGGAAGGCAGAACAAATGATGAAAATATACGGGATTATCCCGATGTCATGCGCAATTTCCGTGAGCATCCGGCAAAATTTAACCCGCCGGACGGCGAGAGCGCGGAGCAGGTGCATGCGCGTGTGCTGGGTGCGATTGAAAAAATTGTCAGCAAAGAACGAGACAAAACCATTGCGATTGTGTCGCATGGCTTCGCGCTGCTGTGCAGCATTGGCAGCTTGGGCATTCCGTTCGATGCGCTTCCGCCGCAGATTTTGGCAAATGCTTCCGTGAGCTGCATTCAATTTGACCAAGACGGCAGCTATCGCGTGGTGCTCTGGAATGACCAGAGCCATTTGCCGGAACAGCTGCAATTTCATTCTCCGTTCTGGAAGGAAGCAGAGACGAAAAAAATCAGCACAAACGTCTGACGACTGCAATCTGTTGCCTTTTGGATATAAAAATTGCACATCTGACAAGACAGACAACAATGCCCCGCTCACTGCGCACAGCAAAAGCGGGGCAAAATTTTTTTCCGGATTTGAGACACATCCGACAATGTGGATAAAAGAAAACGCCGCATTTCGCCGAAAACTGGCGGAAGCGACGGGACAGCGCACCCATCCGATTCTTGACAAAATGGGTGTTTTGTGGTATTATAAATTAGTTTCCACATAGGACGGTGGAAACGTTCACTAAAGACATTCTAGCATTTTTTCACCGAAGATGCAAGAAACGAAGAAGCAATAATCACTACGCAGCCGGGCGTATCGAATACTTGAGAAACGGAGTGATGGGTACAATATGGCAAATGAAGCAACGATCAATGGCGTACACGTTCATGATGTGCAATATGGACGCACCACCAGAAAGAGCTTTGCCAGAATTCCGGAAGTTCTGGAAATGCCGAACCTGATCGAGGTTCAGAAAAAATCCTACGAATGGTTCCTGACCGATGGTCTGCGCGAGGTCTTTGAGGACGTCGCAAGCATCACCGACTATACAGGCAATCTGGAACTGTCGTTCATCGACTATAAGCTCGATGACGAGCCGAAATACAGCGTAGAGGAGTGCAAGGCGCGCGATGCAACGTACGCTTGCCCGCTGCGCGTCCGCATGCGTCTGCGTTACCGCGAGACAGGCGAAATCAAGGAGCAGGAGCTGTTCATGGGTGACTTCCCGAAGATGACAGATTCCGGCACTTTCATTATCAACGGCGCAGAGCGTGTTATCGTATCCCAGATCGTCCGTTCCCCGGGCGTATACTACGGCATGACGCTGGACAAGACCGACAAGCCGCTGCTGTCCGCAACGGTTATCCCGTACCGCGGCGCTTGGCTCGAGTACGAGACCGACAGCAACGATGTATTCTATGTCCGCATTGATAAGAATAGAAAAATTCCGATCACCTCTTTCATCCGCGCAATCGGCGTAGAGACCGATGCAGAGATTATTGAGATGTTCGGTGAGGACGAGCGCATTCTCGCAACGCTGGACAAGGATCCGTCCAAGACCGTTGAGGAAGCACTGATTGAGATTTATAAGAAGCTGCGTCCGGGCGAGCCGCCAACGGTGGATTCTTCCCGCAGCCTGCTCAATGCGCTGTTCTTTGACACCCGCCGCTATGACATTTCTGCGGTAGGTCGTTACAAGTATAACAAGAAGCTGAACATTGCACGCCGTCTGGCAGGCCACACGCTGTGCGAGACCGTCACCGATCCGATGACCGGCGAAATCATTGCAGAGGAAGGCACACTGTGCTCCCGCGAGCTGGCAAATGAAATTGCACGCCGCGGCGTACACGGCACCATCATCGAAGCAAATGACGGCACCAAGGTCAAGGTATTCGGCAACGGCATGGTTGACATGAAGGACTTCGTTTCCTTTAACCCGCAGGAGAAGTGCGGCATCAAGGAAAAGGTTCGCTTTGAAGTGCTCAAGGAGCTGCTGGAAAATGCACAGACCGAGGGCAAGAGCGAGGACGAGCTGATTGACGACATCAAGGCTGCCAAGGATGATTTGATTCCGAAGCACATCATCGTTGATGATATGCTGGCATCCATCTGCTATCTGCTGGGTCTTGGCCATGACATCGGCAACACCGACGACATCGACCATCTGGGCAACCGTCGTCTGCGCTGCGTTGGTGAGCTGCTGCAGAACCAGTTCCGCATCGGCTTCTCCCGTATGGAGCGTGTCATTCGTGAGCGCATGACCATTCAGGATCTGGACATCGTTACCCCGCAGTCCTTGATTAACATTCGTCCGGTCACTGCGGCAATCAAGGAGTTCTTTGGTTCTTCTCCGCTGTCCCAGTTCATGGATCAGAACAACCCGCTGTCCGAGCTGACCCATAAGCGCCGTATGTCCGCATTGGGCCCTGGCGGTCTGTCCCGTGACCGTGCATCCTTCGAAGTTCGAGACGTACATTACAGCCATTACGGCCGTATGTGCCCGATTGAGACCCCGGAAGGTCCGAACATCGGTCTGATCTCTTACCTCGCAACCTACGCACGCATCAACGATTTCGGCTTTGTAGAAGCACCGTATCGTTTCATTGATAAGGAAACCGGCCGTGTCACCGATGAAATTCAGTACATGACCGCTGATGTCGAGGATGAATACACCGTATGCCAGGCATACGAGCCGCTGGATGAAAACGGCTGCCTCGCAAACCCGCGTATCACCTGCCGCTGCCGCGAAGAAATCGTCGAAGTAGACCGTCAGGATGTCGATCTGATGGACGTATCTCCGCGCATGATGGTATCGGTTGCAACTGCCATGATTCCGTTCCTGGATCACGATGACGCAAACCGTGCACTGATGGGCGCGAACATGCAGCGTCAGGCTGTGCCGCTGCTCAAGACCGAGGCTCCGGCTGTCGGTACCGGCATGGAGTACAAGGCATGTGTAGACTCCGGCATTGTTCCGCTGGCAGAGGGTGACGGTACCGTTACCCGCGTTACCGCGCGTGAAGTGACCGTAAACTACGACACGATGGGCGAAAAGACCTATCGTCTGACCAAGTTCCTGCGTTCCAACCAGTCCACCTGTATCAACCAGCGTCCGATTGTCAATCTGGGCGAGCGCGTCAAGAAGGGCGATGTACTGGCTGACGGTCCGGCTACCTGCAACGGCGAAGTTGCACTGGGCAAGAACGCACTGATCGGCTTCATGACCTGGGAAGGTTATAACTACGAGGATGCTGTACTGCTCAACGAGCGTCTGGTTCGTGACGACGTATACACCTCGATTCATATTGAAGAATACGAATCCGAGTCCCGTGACACCAAGCTGGGACCGGAAGAAATCACCCGTGATATTCCGAACGTCGGTGATGACGCACTGCGTGATCTGGACGAGCGCGGCATTATCCGCATCGGCGCTGAGGTTCATTCCGGTGATATTCTGGTTGGTAAGGTTACCCCGAAGGGAGAGACCGAGCTGACCGCAGAAGAGCGCCTGCTGCGCGCTATCTTCGGCGAGAAGGCACGCGAAGTGCGTGATACCTCTCTGCGCGCACCGCACGGTGAGGCCGGCATCGTTGTCGATGTCAAGGTATTCACCCGTGAGGGCGGAGATGACATGTCTCCAGGCGTAAACATGACGGTTCGCGTTTATATCGCACAGAAGAGAAAGATCTCTGTCGGCGATAAGATGGCAGGCCGCCATGGTAACAAGGGTGTTGTTTCCCGCATTCTGCCGCAGGAGGATATGCCGTTCCTCGAAGACGGTACTCCGCTGGATATCGTGCTGAACCCGTTGGGCGTGCCGTCCCGAATGAACATCGGACAGGTACTGGAAGTACATCTGGGCTATGCTGCAATGAGCATGGGCTGGAAGATTGCGACTCCGGTATTTGACGGCGCGAGCGAGCAGGACATTGCCGATGCCCTCAAGGCAGCTGGCAAGAACCCGAACGGTAAGTCTGTTCTGTATGACGGACGTACCGGCGAGAAGTTTGACAACGAAGTAACCGTTGGTTACATGTATTACCTGAAGCTGCATCATCTGGTTGATGATAAGATTCATGCACGTTCTACCGGTCCGTACTCTCTGGTAACCCAGCAGCCGCTCGGCGGCAAGGCACAGTTCGGCGGCCAGCGTTTCGGCGAGATGGAAGTTTGGGCCCTCGAGGCATACGGCGCAGCGTACACCCTGCAGGAAATCCTGACCGTCAAGTCCGACGATATTGTCGGCCGTGTCAAGACCTACGAGGCAATTGTCAAGGGTCACAACATCCCGGCAGCCGGTATTCCGGAATCCTTCAAGGTACTCATCAAGGAACTGCAGTCCCTGTGCTTGGATATTCGTGTACTGGACGAGCAGGGTGAGGAAATCATTCTGACCGACGACGATGATGAAACCACCAATTTCAGCCAGGTTGAGCGCGAGAACCGCTCTCATGCAACCGCTGAGGAGTTTGAAGCAGCCGGCTACGGTGTTTCGGATGCAGAAGACGGCGATCATCCGCTGATGGAAGATGACGCGGCTTACACCGACACCAGTGCAGATGCAGACGATCTGTTCGGCAGCGACGACGGTTTTGACAGCGATACGGAGGAGTAAGCATGGGATACAATACGTTTAATGCAATTAAAATCGGCCTTGCTTCGCCGGAGCTCATCCGCGAGTGGTCTTACGGCGAGGTCAAGAAGCCGGAAACCATCAACTATAGAACACTGAAGCCGGAGCGCGACGGCCTGTTCTGTGAGCGCATCTTTGGACCGCAGAAGGACTGGGAGTGCCACTGCGGACGCTACAAGAAGGTTCGCTATAAGGGCAAGATCTGTGAGCGCTGCGGTGTTGAAGTTACCAAGTCCAAGGTACGCCGTGAGCGCATGGGTCATATCGAGCTGGCAGCTCCGGTATCTCACATCTGGTACTTTAAGGGCATTCCGTCCCGCATGGGTCTGATTCTGGACATGTCCCCGCGTCTTTTGGAGAAGGTGCTGTACTTTGCAGCATACATCGTAACCGATCCGGGCGAGGGCACCGGTCTGATTAAGAAGCAGATTCTGACCGAGCGCGAGTACCGCGACATGCGCGAGAAGTTTGAGGACGATTTCGAAGCTGCTATGGGTGCTGAGGCAATCCAGAAGCTGCTGAAGGAATTGGATCTGGAGCAGCTGAGCGCAGATCTCAAGGCTGAGCTGAAGAATGCAACGGGTCAGAAGCGCGTTCGCATTATCAAGCGTTTGGAGGTTGTCGAGGCATTCCGCCAGTCCGGCAACCGTCCGGAGTGGATGATTATGGACGTTGTTCCGGTCATCCCGCCGGAAATCCGTCCGATGGTACAGCTGGACGGCGGTCGTTTTGCGACTTCCGACCTGAACGATCTGTATCGCCGCGTTATCAACAGAAATAACCGTCTGAAGCGCCTGCTGGAGCTGGGCGCTCCGGACATCATTGTTCGCAACGAGAAGCGTATGCTGCAGGAAGCAGTTGACGCGCTGATCGACAACGGCCGCCGCGGCCGTCCGGTAACCGGCCCGAACAACCGCCCGCTCAAGTCGCTCTCCGATATGCTGAAGGGCAAGCAGGGACGTTTCCGTCAGAACCTGCTGGGCAAGCGCGTTGACTACTCCGGCCGTTCCGTAATCGTCGTAGGTCCGGATCTGAAGATTTATCAGTGCGGCCTGCCGAAGGAAATGGCAATCGAGCTGTTCAAGCCGTTTATCATGAAGCGTCTGGTTCAGACCGGTGTTGCTTCCAACATCAAGTCTGCCAAGAAGATGGTAGAGCGCGGCAAGCCGGAGGTTTGGGACGCACTCGAGACCGTCATCAAGGGTCATCCGGTTCTGCTCAACCGTGCACCGACGCTGCACCGTCTGGGCATCGAAGCATTCGAGCCGATTCTGGTAGAAGGCCGTGCAATCAAGCTGCATCCGCTGGTTTGTACCGCATTTAACGCCGACTTCGACGGCGACCAGATGGCTGTGCATCTGCCGCTGAGTGTTGAGGCACAGGCTGAGGCACGTCTGCTGATGCTGTCTGCCAACAACCTGCTCAAGCCGCAGGACGGCAAGCCGGTAACCGTACCGTCTCAGGATATGGTACTTGGCTCTTACTACCTGACCATCGACCGCGACACCGAAAAGGGTGCTGGCAAGGTATTCCGCAATGAGGACGAGGCTCTGATGGCATACGATGAGGGTGTTATCGGTATTCATGCACCGATTAAGGTACGCAGAAGCGTTGTTGTAGACGGCGAGACTGTTACCGGCATCGTGGATGCAACCGCAGGCCGCCTGATCTTCAACCAGAAGATTCCGCAGGATCTGGGCTTCATCGAGAGACATACCAAGGAAGATATGCTCAAGCTGGAAATCATGCAGACTTGCGGCAAGAAGCAGCTTGGCAAGATCATTGACAAGTGCATTCGCAAGCATGGCTTTAACACCACCGCTGAGGTGCTGGACGCCATCAAGGCAATGGGCTATAAGTACTCTACCAAGGGTGCGCTGACCGTATCCTTCTCTGATATCGCTGTTCCGGAGCAGAAGCAGAGCTTGATCGAAGCTTCTGAGAAGAAGGTTGCAGCAATCGACCGCAAGTATAAGCGCGGTTTCATCACGGACACCGAGCGTTATCGTCTGGTTGTTAAGGAGTGGGAGGAGACCACTAAGGTTGTAACCGACGCACTGCAGGAAAAGATGGAAAGCGATCGCTTTAACCCGATTCACATGATGGCACAGTCTGGTGCGCGAGGTTCTATCAACCAGATCCGTCAGCTGGCAGGTATGCGAGGTCTGATGGCAAACGCAGCCGGCCGTACCATCGAGATTCCGGTTAAGTCGAACTTCCGTGAGGGTCTGTCGGTATTGGAGTACTTCATCTCCGCTCGAGGCGCTCGTAAGGGCTTGGCAGATACCGCACTGCGTACCGCCGACTCTGGTTACCTGACCCGTCGAATGGTTGATGTATCTCAGGAAGTTATCATCCGTGAGGAAGACTGCGGCGCGAAGATCGGTATTTGGGTCGAGGACATCATGGAAGGCAATTCCTGCATCGAGCCGCTGGCTGAACGTCTGGTTGGACGTTATCCGGTTGATGATGTTATTCATCCGGAGACCGGCGAAGTTCTCCAGCGCAAGGAAGATATGATGACCGAGCAGGATGCAGACCGCATCGTTGCTGCTGGCATCAAGAAGGTACAGATTCGTACCGTTCTCCAGTGCCGTGCACGCAAGGGCGTTTGTGCACACTGCTATGGCTCCAACCTGGCATTCAATGCAGAGTGCGCAATGGGCGAGGCTGTCGGCGTTATCGCAGCACAGTCCATCGGCGAGCCGGGCACCCAGCTTACCATGCGTACCTTCCATTCCGGCGGTATCGCAGGTTCCGATATTACGCAGGGTCTTCCGCGAGTTGAAGAACTGTTCGAGGCTAGAAAGCCGAAGAAGGTTGCTACTCTGGCTGAAATCGGCGGCGTAGTTACCATTGAAGAGTCCAAGCGTACCACGGTTCGTACCGTCAACGTTGTCAACCAGCAGACTGGCGAGACCAAGAGCTACCAGCTGGCTTCTTCCTCTGGCATTCGCGTACATGATGGCGATGTCATTCCGCAGGGCTTCCAGCTCAATGAAGGCGCTCTGAATCCGCATGACATTCTGCGTATCCTGAATCCGCGTGCCGTTGAGGATTACCTGCTGAAGGAAGTTCAGAAGGTATACCGTCAGCAGGGTGTAGATCTGAACGACAAGCATATTGAAGTTATTGTTCGTCAGATGATGCGCAAGATCAAGGTTGAGGACGCAGGCGACACCGATCTGCTGCCGGGCGCAATGCTGACCATTCTCGAGCTGGAAGATGCAAACGAGAAGGTACAGGAGCGCATGGACGCAGGCGAAACCGGACTGACCTTTGCAACCGCTTCTCCGGTACTCATGGGTATCACAAAGGCTGCACTGGCTACCGAGTCTTTCCTGTCCGCTGCATCCTTCCAGGAGACCACGCGTGTCCTGACCGATGCTGCAATCAAGGGTAAGATCGATCCGCTGACTGGTCTGAAGGAGAACGTTCTGATCGGTAAGCTGATTCCGGCAGGCTCTGGTCTGAAGGAATACCGCAACGGTCATTACGAAGAGATCCACAACATGGACTAAACGATCTTTATAGATATGAAAATCCCCTCGGAGAAATCCGAGGGGATTTTTGTCAACTTTCACAGATGAAATTTTCGGCATGGTGTGCTATACTGTGTCAAGTAAACACAATCCCCGAGAGGGAGTTTTTTGTTATGAAACACGAGAAAATCTGGAAATACACGTGCTTTTTCGTGGCGCTGGCGCTGATTTTGTACGGTGTGCATCTCGCGCGCATAGATGCCGTGCTGCACGGCGCGTGCAAAAAGCAGCTGTATTACAGCCGGTTCGCAACGTATGGCCTGTATCTGTTTTGCCTGACAGCCGCGGCGCTGCTGCTGTATGCCGTATGGCTGTGGATTGCGGAGGCTGTGAAGAAAAAGCAAATCGCGTGCACAATGGTGCTTGCGGTGTGTCTCTGTGCGTTTTTGGCTGCGGGATATCAGGACTATCATGCAGAGGTCTACCGGCGTTCGACGGTATCCGCACAGAAAAAATATCAATTGCTGTACGAAAAAGGACTTTTCTACGATTTGAAGGGTCTTTTTCGATAACTATATGCAGGAATAGAGAACGTGTCCTGCATATGCGAAAAACCGGAAAATTTTGCCGTTTCATAGGAAGTTTCTTGTCGTTTGTGCAATATTACGCATAAATTCCGAAAAGAAGGACATCCTGTTTTCAGGTTCGTAGAATTCGGAAAAAAAGCATTGACAGGATGCGACTTATGGGGTAAAATAAACGGGTATGCGATAAGGAGGTATATCTATGCTCTCTCAGCTGTCCTCGGCGGCAAAGGTCGTCGGCGTCAAGCAGTCAAAAAAAGTCATCCGTGACGGCAGTGCAACACATGCATTCATTGCGGCGGACGCAGAGCGTCGGATTACCGCACCGATCTATGAACTGTGTGAAGCACACAATGTTCCGGTGACAGAAGTTTCAACAATGAAGGAACTTGGAAGCGCGGTCGGCATTGCAGTCGGCGCAGCAGTCGTCACCGTTATCGACTGATTTTAACGGGACAAATTCCCGCTGAAATATAAATCTATTCAATCTTTTGAAGGAGGTGCAAGTTAAATGCCAACCTTTAACCAGCTCGTTCGCAAGGGTAGAAAGGCAACTGAGTACAAGTCCACTGCCCCGGCACTTCAGGTAGGTCTGAACTCTCTGAAGAAGAAGGAGACCAAGCAGTCTTCTCCGCAGAAGAGAGGCGTATGCACTACTGTTAAGACCATGACTCCGAAGAAGCCGAACTCCGCACTGCGTAAGGTAGCCCGTGTTAAGCTGACCAACGGTATGGAAGTTTCCGCTTACATCCCGGGTATCGGCCACAACCTGCAGGAGCATTCCGTAGTAATGGTACGCGGCGGTCGTGTCAAGGACCTTCCGGGTGTACGTTACCACATCATCCGCGGCACTCTGGATACCCAGGGCGTTGCAAACCGCAATCAGGCTCGTTCCAAGTACGGCGCAAAGCGTCCGAAGGCAGGCAAGTAAGCCTAAGAGCCTAAAACCCACACATCACCCGTGCGTTTGACTTGAACACAGTTCAGCAAAGCAAAAAAAGCTTTGTCCTGAGCGTTGTTTGAATAGATTTTATTTCAGACACCTCGGACAGGCGATGACAAAAGCCAGGGGTGGCTTTTGAAGTACCTATGAAATCATTATTGTGAAGGAGGGAAGTATCGTGCCAAGAAGAGGTTTTGTTCCCAAGAGAGAAGTTCTGGCGGATCCGATCTACGGTTCCCAGCTCGTTACCAAGCTGATTAACTCCATCATGCTGGATGGCAAGAAGGGTGTTGCTCAGAAGGTTGTTTACGGTGCTTTTGACATCGTGAAGGAGAAGTCTGGCCGCGATCCGTTAGAAGTATTTATCGAGGCTATGGATAACATCATGCCGTCCCTGGAAGTTAAGGCTCGCCGTGTCGGCGGTGCTACCTACCAGGTTCCGATGGAAGTTCGTCCGGAAAGACGTCAGACTCTGGGTCTGCGCTGGATCACCAAGTATTCTCGTGCCCGTTCCGAGAGAACCATGGCAGAGAGACTGGCTGGCGAGATCATGGATGCAGTGAACAATCTGGGCGGTTCTGTTAAGAAGCGTGAAGATACCCATAAGATGGCAGAGGCTAACAAGGCATTTGCTCATTACAGATACTAATCTGTAACCGGGTGACTTTACGAAAGGAGAAATACCATGCCAAGAGAGTTTTCACTGGAAAATACTAGAAACATTGGTATCATGGCTCATATCGATGCTGGTAAGACCACCACTACAGAGCGTATTCTGTACTACACTGGCCGTACCCACAAGATCGGTGAGACCCATGAAGGCGCTTCCCAGATGGACTGGATGGTACAGGAGAAGGAACGTGGCATCACGATCACTTCCGCTGCTACTACCTGCCACTGGAAGGGCAACCGAATCAACATCATCGACACCCCGGGCCACGTTGACTTCACTGTAGAAGTACAGCGTTCCCTGCGCGTACTGGACGGTTCCGTTTGTGTATTCTGCGCAAAGGGTGGCGTAGAGCCGCAGTCCGAGACTGTATGGCACCAGGCTAACGATTATATGGTTCCGCGTATGGCGTTCGTCAACAAGATGGACATCATGGGCGCAAACTTCTATAACGTTGTTCAGATGATGAAGGATCGTCTGAAGTGCGTTCCGGTTCCGATTCAGCTGCCGATTGGCGCTGAGAGCGATTTCGTTGGCATCATCGACCTGATGACCATGCGCGCAGAGGTTTACTATGATGACCTCGGCAAGGACGTCCGTGATGAGGACATCCCGGCAGATATGGTTGAGAAGGCACAGCAGTACCATGACGAGATGGTAGAGCTGATCTGCGATACCGACGAAGATCTGATGATGATGTACCTGGAGGGCGAAGAGATTCCGGTTGAGGATCTGAAGAAGGCACTCCGCAAGGCTACCATCGACAACAAGCTGGTTCCGGTACTGTGTGGTACCGCTTACCGCAACAAGGGCGTTCAGATGCTTCTGGATGCAATTGTTGATTACATGCCGGCTCCGATTGATATCCCACCGATCAAGGGTGTCAACCCGGATACCGACGAAGAGGATGAGCGTCCGTCCGATGACGAGGCTCCGTTCTCTGCACTGGCGTTCAAGATTGCCACCGACCCGTTCGTTGGCCGTCTGTCCTTCTTCCGCGTATACTCCGGTACTCTTGAGGCTGGTACTTCCGTTCTCAACGCTACCAAGGACAAGCGCGAGAGAATGGGTCGAATCCTGCTGATGCATGCAAACCATCGTGAGGATATCACCAAGGTATACTCCGGCGATATTGCAGCTGCTGTAGGCTTCAAGAACACCACCACCGGCGACACGCTGTGCGACGAAAAGCACCCGATCATCCTGGAGTCTATGGACTTCCCGGATCCGGTTATCCGTGTTGCTATCGAGCCGAAGACCAAGGCAGGTCAGGAAAAGATGGGTATCGCGCTGGCTAAGCTGGCAGAAGAAGACCCGACCTTCAAGACCTACACCGACGAAGAGACCGGCCAGACCATCATTGCTGGTATGGGTGAGCTCCATCTGGAGATCATCGTTGACCGTCTGCTCCGCGAGTTCAAGGTTGAGGCTAACGTAGGCAAGCCGCAGGTTGCTTACAAGGAAACCATCCGCCGCAAGGCAGACGTCGAGACCAAGTACGCTCGTCAGTCTGGTGGTAAGGGTCAGTATGGTCATGTTAAGATCACGCTGGAGCCGAACGAGCCGGGCGCTGGTTACGAGTTCGTAAATGCAGTTGTCGGCGGTGCTATTCCGAAGGAATACATCGAGCCGGTTAACCAGGGTATCCAGGGCGCTATGCAGAATGGTATTCTGGCAGGCTATCCGGTAGTTGACTGCAAGGTTACGCTGTATGATGGTTCCTATCATGAAGTCGACTCCTCCGAAATGGCATTTAAGATCGCTGGTTCTATGGCGTTCAAGGAAGCTATGAAGAAGGCTGATCCGGTTCTGACCGAGCCGATCATGCAGGTTGACGTTATGGTTCCGGAGGAATACATGGGCGACGTTATCGGCGACCTGAACTCCCGCCGTGGCCAGATTCAGGGCATGGAGCCGCGTGGCGCCGTACAGGCTATCTCGGCAAAGGTTCCGCTGTCCGAGATGTTCGGTTACGCTACCGATCTGCGCTCCCGTTCTCAGGGTCGTGGTCAGTATGTTATGCAGCCGAGCCACTATGCTGAAATCCCGAAGAGCATTGCGGACAAGATTATCTCTAACCGCAACAAGTCTCAGGGCTAATTTCTAAAAATACAGGCTCTCTTTCGCAAGAGAGAGAGCCTGATTTCGGATTTTGCAGATTTCTCTGTGAAATCTGTGCGGTAATGCTTGCAATTTTGTGGGTATTATTATAAAATATAGCTGTATTTTACTACGCTAGTTCAACTATATTGAAGGAGGATTCCAACAATGGCAAAGGAAAAGTACGTAAGAGACCTGCCTCATGTTAACATTGGCACCATCGGCCACGTTGACCACGGCAAGACCACCCTTACCGCTGCAATCACCAAGGTTCTCGGCCTGCAGGGCGAAGCTGAGGTTATGAAGTATGATGAGATCGATAAGGCTCCGGAAGAGAAGGAGCGCGGCATCACCATCAACACCGCTCACGTAGAGTACAAGACCGCTAAGCGTCACTACGCTCACGTTGACTGCCCGGGCCATGCTGACTATGTAAAGAACATGATCACTGGCGCTGCTCAGATGGACGGTGCTATCCTGGTAGTATCTTCTGCTGACGGCCCGATGCCGCAGACCCGCGAGCACATCCTGCTGGCTCGTCAGGTAGGCGTACCGTATATCGTTGTATTCATGAACAAGGTTGACCAGGTAGACGACGAGGAGCTGCTGGATCTGGTAGAGATGGAGATCCGTGAGCTGCTGAACGACTACGACTTCCCGGGCGACGACGTTCCGATCATCCGTGGCACCGCTCTGGGCGTTCTGGAGTGCGATTCCACCGATCCGAATGCACCGGAGTACGCTTGCATCCATGAGCTGATGGACGCTGTTGACGAGTACATCCCGACTCCGGAGCGTAAGGCTGACCTGCCGTTCCTGATGCCGGTCGAGGACGTATTCTCCATCACCGGTCGTGGTACCGTTGCTACCGGTCGTGTAGAGCGTGGCCAGATCAACATGGGCGAAGAAATCGAAATCGTAGGTCTGATGGACGCTCCGCGCAAGACCGTTGTTACCGGTATCGAAATGTTCCGCAAGCTGCTGGACTACGCTGAAGCTGGCGACAACATCGGCACTCTGCTGCGTGGTATCCAGAAGAACGAGGTTGAGCGTGGTCAGGTACTGGCTAAGCCGGGCACCATCCATCCGCACACCAAGTTCAAGGGCCAGGTATACGTTCTGAAGAAGGAAGAGGGCGGCCGCCATACTCCGTTCTTCAACAACTACCGTCCGCAGTTCTACTTCCGTACCACTGACGTTACTGGTGTTATCACTCTGCCGGAAGGCACTGAGATGTGCATGCCGGGCGACAACGTTGATATGGACGTAGCTCTGATCACCCCGATCGCTATCGAGAAGGGCCTGCGTTTCGCTATCCGTGAGGGTGGCCGTACCGTTGGTTCCGGCGTTGTTACCGAGATCTACGAATAATTTCGGAACACACTCGATCGCTTATTGAAGTGCATTTTGTCCCGTCTGGAGAAATCCGGACGGGACTTTTTGCGTTCGGAAAACAGTTGTGTTATAATACGGAAAGCATATAAAACAGGACGAGAGAGGAGGAAGGCATATGGAAAACGAACTGCAAAGCATCAGCGGAACCGTGGACGCCGTCATCTATCAGAACGAGGACAATGGCTATGCGGTCATCCGGCTTGTCGAAGAGGACGGCGAAGAAGTCACGGCTGTCGGCACGATGCCGCAGATTTGCTTGGGCGAGGAGCTGATGCTGACCGGTCATTGGACAACCCATGCGTCATATGGCGAACAGTTTTTGACGGAATATTTTGAACGGCGTATGCCTGCGACAGTCAAGGGCATCGCAGATTATCTGTCCTCCGGTATTATCAAGGGAATCGGCCCCAAATTGGCAAAAAAAATCGCAGACCGCTTTGGAGAAGAAACCTTTGCCGTCATGGCGAACGAGCCGGAACGTCTGTCCAATATTTCAGGCATCACAGCGCGCAAGGCGGAGCAAATCGGCGAACAATTCCGTCAGCAGACGTCCATGCGCCGTCTGATGGAATTTTTGATGGAAAATCAGCTGCCGCCGCAGCTTGCCGCACAATTGTATAAGCGATTTAAGGACAGTGCCATTGATCATGTGCTGGACAATCCCTATTTGCTGTGCAGCGAGGAATTTGCTGTCGATTTTCAGCAGGCAGATGATCTGGCATTGTCTCAGGGTATGCCGTGGGACGCCGAGGAACGGGTGCAGGCGGGCATTTTATACACGCTGCAATTCAATTTGAACAACGGGCATACATTTATTCCAAAAGAAAAGCTGCTTGCCACAGCGGCGCAGCTATTGCAGGATGAAGATGGCTATCTGCCGGAGCAATCGCTGCTCGAGCATAATTTCGCCGAGCTGCAGGACAATGGCAGATTGATTTGTGAATATATTTGCCGCCGCGATGCGGTGTATTTGAATCCGATGCACGAAGCGGAGGTTTTTGTCGCGGATTATTTGACCGAGCTTTCTGACACGGAATATCAGTATGATTTCAATTTACAGGAGCTGCTCGCCACACTGGAGGAAAACAGTGCGGTGGTCTATGCGCCGCGCCAGCGGCAGGCCATTGAGTGGGCAGCGCGCTATGGCTTGGTGATTTTGACCGGCGGTCCGGGTACCGGTAAAACGACAACGGTTCGCGGCATGCTGGATTTTTATGATGCCGTGGGATTGGATGTTGTGCTCGCAGCACCGACAGGACGCGCCGCCAAGCGCCTCAGTGAGCTGTGTGACCGCGAAGCCAAGACCATCCATAGATTGTTGGAATCCGGATATCGAAACGGAGAGGGCAAGGCAGTCTTTGCCCGCAATCAAATGAACCCGCTGGAATGCGATGTTGTCATTCTGGATGAGGTATCCATGATAGATATTGTGCTGATGCAGGCACTTCTGGAGGCGATGCCGCCGGAAACTCGCTTGATTCTGGTCGGAGACGCGGATCAGCTGCCGCCAGTCGGGCCGGGTAATTTTCTGCGCGACTGTATCAGTTCGGAACGCATTCATACAGTTGAATTGGACGAGATTTTCCGTCAGGCACAGGAAAGCGCCATTGTGCGCAATGCACACGCGATCAACCGCGGAGAAATGCCGGTCAGCGGCGGGCGCGATGGGGATTTCTTTATTATGCGCAAGCACAGCGCAGAGGACGTCATGCAGACGGTCGTGGATTTGTGCCGCAAGCGTCTGCCGGATTACTATGGATTTTCTCCCGAGCAGATTCAAGTGCTGACCCCATCCCGCCGACAGGCAGCAGGCACCCAGCAGCTCAACCGGATGCTGCAGGACGCACTCAATCCGCCGGATGCGTGCAAGCCGGAAAAACGATATGGAGACACGATTTTCCGCTTGGGAGACCGCGTCATGCAGGTGCGCAACAATTATGACATTGTGTGGGAAAAAGAGCACGATCCGGAGGAAGAAGGAACCGGCATGTTTAACGGAGATGTCGGAAAAATTGTTGGTATTTCTCTGCGCGATGAAAATCTCTGCGTGCAGTTTGATGACAAGCTCGCACACTATACGTTTGATATGCTCGGTGAATTGGAGCTTGCCTATGCTATGACGGTACACAAATCGCAGGGCAGTGAATTTGATGCGGTCATTGTCGCTCTGCCCGCGGGCATCGGCAGGCGTCTGCTGACGCGAAATATTCTGTACACGGCGATTACGCGTGCAAAGAAGCTGCTTGTGCTCGTCGGAGATTCGGATGTGACAGAAACCATGGTGCACACCAACACGCGCAATCGGCGGTATAGTGCCCTGCGGGCGCGGCTCATTCGTCAGGTGCCGGAGGACGCACAGACAAGCCTTGAGGAGGAATAAGCGATGTCGCTGCTGTTTCCCACCCATTGTATTTTGTGCGGACAGACGATTTCGGAACAGGCACGCGGACTGTGCAAAGCATGCCGCGCGCAGATCGAGGCGGAGATGCAGACGCTGACCTGTTATCCGCCGGAATATGTCAGTGATCTTGTTTGTGCGGCGCAATACCGCGGCAGCTATCGCGCCGCGCTACTGCACATAAAATATGCGCATGAGCCATATCGCCTGTACCCGATTGCGGAGCTGATGGCACAGGCGTGGGATTGGCATCAGATGCCGCTGCCGGATGTGATTACCTGTGTGCCGATGCATGGCTGGCACAAATTTCGGCGCGGATTCAATCAGAGCGAGGAATTTGCCAAGTATCTCTCAGAGATGTGGGGCGTTCCGTATGTTCCAATGCTCCAACGCAAGCTGCGCTCGCACAAGCAAGCACGGCTGTCCGCCGCGCAGCGGCAGGAAAATGCAGCCCGCTCGTTTGTGCGCAGAAAAGATGTGGGAGAGCTCGCCGGTCAGCGCATTTTGCTGGTTGATGATATTGTCACGACCGGCGCCACGGTCAGCCACTGCGCACAATTGCTGCGCGAGAAAAAGCCGGAGAAAATTTGGGTTCTTGCCGCGGCAAAAGCCTGAATATTTGTCGAACAAAAAATAAACATCCTGTGTATCATCGCATACCGGACAGGCATATACTTTGATATAGCCGTTCGGAATCAGAAAGCGAGGAACACAGGATGTTTGATTATGCGATGGATTTGGGTACATCGTCGGTTTTGCTGTATCGAGAGGGAAAGGGAATTGTGCTGCGCGAGCCGTCGGTGGTGGCGATGCGAAGAAGCTCCGGAAGTGTTGTCGGCGCGGGACAAAAAGCGCGGGATATGCTGGGCAGAACACCGGAGGATTTGCTGGCTGTGCGTCCGGTGCGCGGCGGCGTAATTACCGATTGTTCGATTGCCGGAGCCATGACGAAAATATTCTTAAAGCGCGCCGGATGCGGCGGTTTTTTGCGTCCGAATCTGCTTGTCTGTGTGCCGCCCTTGGTGTCCGAGCTGGAGGAACGCGCGGTCATAGATGCGGGAATGCAGGCGGGCGCGTCACGGGTATATCTGATGGAACAGCCGGTTGCCGCTGCTGCCGGTGCCGGTGTCGATCCGGACAGCCCCAAAGGCACGCTGGTCATTGACATTGGCGGCGGGACGACGGATTTGGCGGTGATTTCCTTGGGCGCTGTCGTGTGCGCCGCATCCATTCGCATCGCCGGAGACAGCTGCGACGATGCCATTCAAGCGTATGTCAAGCAGCAGCATGACCTGCTCATTGGAATTTCCGCCGCAGAACAAATCAAACAGACCATCGGCAGCGTGCTGCCGAGAGACGAGCTGTGTTCGGTGCCGGTGCGCGGACGGCGCGTATCTACAGGGCTGCCCGCCTGCGAAACCGTGACGTCAGAAGAATTGATGCCGCTTTTGCGGGAACAGGCGGAGCTCATCCGGCAAGCCGTGTGTGCGCTGCTGGAGCGCACGCCGCCGGAGCTGGTCGGAGATTTGACGGAGACCGGCATGGCACTGGCGGGCGGCGGATCCAAGCTGTACGGCATGGCGGCGTATCTTTCGCAATCGTTGGGATTGGAGGCGCATACATCGGACGAGCCGGAAACCTGCGTGATTCTCGGCACGCGCCGCACCCTGAACCGGCTGAAGCAATTGCATGACGGGCCGATTAACCTCGCGCGCCGTAGACAGGGATTGGCATAAAAAAAGACTGCATTTCGCGTGAAATGCAGTCTTTTGCTGTTTAGAACAAGTTACTTTGCGTCAACACACAGCTTTGGGCCGATGCCGTTGATGTTGCCGGCGCCCATCGTGATGATGAGGTCGTTCGGCTGCGCAATTTCGCGGACACGCGCTTCAATCTGCTCGAAAGACGGATAGTATTCGCCGCCATCCAGCTGGTCTGCAATGTCCTTGCCGCTGATGCCAAATGTGTTCTTTTCGCGGGCAGCATAGATGTCTGCCACAATCGCCTTGTCGCACAGCTTGAGCGCCTCGACAAACTGCGGAAGCAGTGCCTTGGTGCGGGAATACGTGTGAGACTGGAAAACACAGATGATGCGGTCAAAATCCATCTCGCGGGCGGTCTTGAGCGTTGCCGTCATCTCCGTCGGATGGTGTGCATAGTCATCAATGACGGTTGCACCGTTTGCCATATGGCCGGTCAGCTGGAAGCGGCGGGAAGAACCCGTGAACTTCTTGAGACCTGCTGCGGATTTCTCCGGATCCAAACCGATGAAAATACATACCGCACAGGAAGCCAGCGCATTGAGCATGTTGTGACGGCCCGGCACGGACAGATCGACATGCGTGAACAGCTTGCCCTTGTGCATGACGTCAAAGCTGTAGTAGCCGTGGTTGTCGGTGACATTTTCCGGATAAACATCTGCCTCCGGTGTGGTGCCGAACGTGATACAGGTGCGGTCGATGCCTGCAACTGCCTTCATGGCGTTGGCGGAGTCGTGGTTGACGACAATGGCGCCGTTTTCCGGAACCAGCTCGCAGAAGCGGTGGAACGAATGAATGATATCATCAATGTCCTTGAAGAAGTCCAGATGGTCTGCATCGACATTGAGCACAACGGCAACCGTCGGGTGGAAGCTGAGGAAGGAGTTGGTGTACTCGCAGGACTCAGCGATGAAGTAATCATGCGCGCCGATGCGCAGCGTGCCGCCGATGGCATCCAGATTGCTGCCGACCATGACCGTCGGGTCAGAACCGCATTCGATACCAATCATCGTCAGCATGGAAGTGGTTGTGGTCTTGCCGTGGGTGCCGGATACACAAACGGCATGCTTGTACTCCAGCATAATCTTGCCCCACGCCTGTGCGCGTTCCATAACCGGAATGCCCAGCTCGCGTGCGTGCGCGATTTCCGGATTGTCATCGTGAACAGCGGCGGTGCGGATTACGAGGTCTGCGCTGTCTACGTTTTCCGGCAGATGTGCGTATGTAATGCTGGCGCCCAGCTTGGCCAGTTTGTCTGTGACGTCGGTTTCCGTGCGGTCAGAGCCGGTTACCTTTGCACCGAGGTGTAAAAGCAGCTCGGCAAGGGCAGACATGGACACGCCGCCGATGCCGACGAGGTGAATGGTCTTATGGTCTGTTACATAGGACTTTAAAGAAAAGTCAGACATGAGTCAAATGCCTCCAATTAAAATGGCGGAATCCAAATGACAAGATGGATTCGCAGATTTTTCTGATCATAGAATATATTTCGACTTGCCTTACAAAATACATCGTATATATTATATGACAAATCCCGTAGAAGATAAATAGTCAGAATGCAGAAAAATGGTTACAATACGGTAAAAATGGTGGATTTCGCCCGCTATACGTTGCACTTCTGATGGGAATAAGGTACAATGAAAACAATAAAGTGGAGGAATCGCATGAAGATATTATTATTGTCGGTCACGGCGGGCTATGGACACCATGCCACAGCAAAAGCACTGGCCGATCTTTTTGAACAGAGGGGCGCAGAGGTCGAGATTGTCGATGTGTATGAATATATCAGCAAAATGATACAGCAGGCATTGGCAAAAGGCTATCTGTTATCTTCCAAGTATACGCCGGAGCTGTATCGGCTGTTTTACGATAAGACCTCGCAAACCAAAGAAAAACTCAATAAGATGAACATGGTCAAGCTGGTCAATACGCTGGGTGCCTTCCGGTTTGAATCGTTTGTGGAAAACTTTGAGCCGGATGCGATTGTGTGCACACACGTGCTCGCAGCGCATCTGGTCAGCCAGATGAAGCAGCGCGGCATGGTCACAGCGCCGAGCATCGGCATCGCAACCGACTATTGCATCCATCCGTATTGGGAGGATGTGCTGTACATGGATGGACTCGTCATAGCGAGCGAGCTGATTACCCAGAGCGCGGTAAAGCGCGGCATTCCGGAGCAGCGGCTGCTGCCGTTTGGCATTCCGGTTCATCCGAAATTCAATCAGCACATACAAAAGACGGAAGCGCGCCGACAGCTTGGACTGGATGCCGCGCGTCCGGTACTGCTCGTCATGAGCGGCAGCATGGGATACGGAGACTGTGCGGAGACCGTGCAGCATATTACCAATGCCGGTGTAGATTTTCAAATTCTCGCCGTGTGCGGCAACAATAAAAAGGCATATCAGCATTTGCAAAATTTTCTGGATGACTATACCGGTGTGTGCAGCATTCGTGTGATGGGATTTGTGGACAACGTGGATGTGCTGATGAGTGCGGCGGACTGCATCATTACCAAGCCGGGAGGCTTGACGGTCACGGAAGCCATTGCAAAGGGACTGCCGATGATTTTGGCGAATCCGATTCCGGGACAGGAAGAACGCAACGTGGAATTTTTGCTCAACAACGGCATGGCGATGCTTGTCACCAAGACATTTCCGTTGGATGAGGTACTGTATTATCTGCTCAATAATCCGGTGCGGGTGCAGACCATGCAGGATACCATTCGGGCGCTGGGGCATCCGGATGCCTCGGAACGATTGGTAGAATATGTGATGGATTTGGTTCGGAAGCGACAGCGGGCAGTTTTTTCACTGCCGCGTGTCAAAAACGGAACGATAGACGAAACATAACGATGAACAGGCGGGAGCGGCAACGCTCCCGATTTTTTTGCAATTTTTTTCTGTTCGTGTCACACAGACGCGGTGTAAAACGTGTGTATAGTGAAAGGAGGTTGAGAACCATGCAGAATCATTCCGGACGGCCGGCGGGTGAGGATGCAGAACAGATTTTTCGCAGATATGCAGATACGCTGTTCCGCTTTTGCTTTACCCTTGCGGGCAATCAGACAGACGCAGAGGATGCTGTGTCGGAAACCATGATTCGATATATCACGCGCGCCCCTGCGTTTGACAGTGAGGAGCACCGAAAAGCATGGCTTCTGCGCGTGGCGGCAAATATTTGCCGAGACATGCACCGCTTTCATTTGCGTCACACCTATGTTTCCTTGGAAGATGCCTATAACCTGTGCGCAGACGAGAAGCAGGTTGACGTCTTGGAGGAAGTCATGCGGCTGCCGCAAAAGCTGAAAACCGTGATGTATCTCTATTATATCGAAGGATACACATCGGAGGAAATCGCGGACATGCTTTCAATTTCCGCTGCGGCTGTGCGAAAACGTCTGCAGTACGGGCGGAAAAAGCTCCGGTTTGAGCTGGAAGAAGGCGGACAGATGAAGCTGAAAGGGAGCGAAGGGATATGAGAAAGAACGACTATATCAAGACAATGCAGAAGATTCATATGCCCGATGACATGCGCACACGCATTTTGCATCGCATGGCACAGGAGAATACCAAGGAGGTTCCGATTCATATGATGAGACGAAATAAGAAAAAGATGGCAGCGGTTTTGGTTGCGGTAGCGATGGCAGTCGGCGGTTCCGCATTTGCATTCAGCGGCACGATTTCCTCGATTTTTTCGAGCAGTTCCAGTGACCCGGATTACACCAGCCTGCCGAGTGCGCAGCAGTGTCAGCGGGATGCCGGTTTTACACCGGCTCTGTTACAGAGCTTTGATAATGGCTTTGCATTCAAAGACGGCGTGATTGTTCATAATCAGGAGCAAAACGAGGACGGGCAGACCGTCAACAAGTATGCGTCTTTGGAATTTGACTATCAAAAAGGTGGCGAGACCGTCTCGCTCATGCAGGACAGCGGTGCTGCTCAGGAGAAGGAAACCGGCAGATGTGCCGCACAGAAGGACGGAGTTTCCTATTATGAGACGACAAAGACTGAAAAATATGTGTCGGACTCTTATCAGATGACCGAACAAGACCGGAAGGAAGAGGCATCCGGACAAGTGGAATTCAATGTCGGTCCGTCGGACAACGGCGTAGAGACCGTACAGTATCATGGCATCAACTGGACGGCAGGCGGCGTACACTATAACCTGTATCAGATGAACGGCAGCCTGACCACCGCACAAATGCTGGAGATGGCACAGCAGATTACCGCGGCAGCGGACTGATACGATGCTGTTTTGAGCAAAAGCCCGCCGGATTTGGCGGGCTTTTTTGCTTTTGCAATTGACATTTGTCCCTGTTTGTGTTACTTTTATATGTAAAAGAGTTACGCTTTAAACGGGAAAAGAATCCCGCGGAGTAGAGATTTTTTAGAGGAAGGACAGGGTATCCCCGATGCCAATTACCGATTTACTTGAAAAAAACAGCAAGCTGTACGGCAACGATGTCGCACTGGTTGAGCTGAATCCGGAAATCAAAGAGATTCGACGGGTAACATGGAAGGAATTTGATCTGATGGAGCCGACACCGGCTTCGGATTACCGCAGAGAGATTACGTGGCATGTGTTTGACGAGAAGGCAAACCGCTTTGCCAATCTGCTGCTCAGCCGCGGCATCAAAAAGGGCGATAAAGTTGCCATTTTGCTGATGAACTGTCTGGAATGGCTGCCGATTTATTTTGGCATTCTCAAGACCGGTGCGCTGGCGGTGCCGTTCAATTTCCGTTATGATACCGATGAAATCAAGTATTGTGCGGAGCTGGCAGAGGTCAACGCAATTGTGTTCGGCAATCATTTTATCGGCAGACTGGAGCCGATTGCTGATGAGCTGGGACGTAATCGCCTGATGTTCTATCTTGGCGAGGGCGGATGTCCGAGCTGGGCGGAGGATTACACCCATCTGGCGGCAAACTGTTCGAGTCAGGCGCCGCTCATCGACATTACCGATGAGGACGATGCGGCGATTTATTTCTCCTCCGGCACGACGGGATTCCCGAAGGCCATTCTGCACAACCATGAATCGCTGATGCATGCAGCCCGCGTGGAGCAGCATCATCACGGTCAAACCAAGGAGGATGTATTCCTGTGCATTCCGCCGCTGTATCATACCGGCGCAAAGATGCATTGGTTCGGTAGTTTGATTTCCGGCGGCAAGGCTGTTTTGCTCAAGGGCACCAAGCCGAAATACATTCTCGAAGCGGTTTCCAAAGAGCATTGCAGCATTGTGTGGCTGCTTGTGCCGTGGGCACAGGATATTCTGGACGCGCTGGATCGCGGAGATCTCAAGCTGTCCGACTATGATCTGGATCAGTGGAGACTGATGCACATTGGTGCACAGCCGGTACCGCCGTCCCTGATTCGCCGCTGGAAGGCATACTTCCCGAAGCATCAGTACGATACCAACTATGGCTTGAGTGAGTCGATTGGCCCGGGCTGTGTGCATCTGGGCGTGGAAAACATCGACAAGGTGGGCGCCATCGGCGTTCCGGGCTTTGGCTGGAAAGCGAAGATTGTCGATGAGGACGGCAAGGAAGTGCAGCAGGGAGAAGTCGGCGAACTGTGCGTCAAGGGTCCGGGCGTCATGACCTGCTATTACCGCAACGAAGAAGCGACAGCGGAAACTCTCAAGGACGGCTGGCTGTTTACCGGAGATATGGCGCGTCAGGATGAGGACGGATTTTACTTCCTGGTAGACCGTAAGAAGGACGTCATCATCAGCGGCGGCGAGAACATTTATCCGGTACAGATTGAAGATTTCCTGCGTGCGCATCCGGCAATTAAGGACGTTGCCGTGATTGGCATGCCGGATCAGCGTCTCGGCGAGATTACCGCGGCAATTATCGAGGTAAAAGAAGGCTTTGCCTGCTCTGAAGAGGAAATCCGCGACTACTGCATGAAGCTGCCGCGCTATAAGCGTCCGGTCAAGATTATCTTTGCAGACATTCCGCGCAACCCAACCGGCAAAATTGAAAAGCCCAAGCTGCGCCAGATGTACAGCGTAGAACAGCTGGTGGCAAGAGAAAACGAAGGCTGAGCACAGATGGGAATAGAAAACGGTCTCTGTCGCGAACAGAGACCGTTTTTTCGGGAAAATATTTACTGTTGCGCAGTATTGTGTTAAACTGATTATTGAAAGCGTCACAAGCAAGCTGTCGTCTGCGGCAGCAGCAGGGGAGGAAGCCGCATGGCAAGATTAGACCACAAGAAGCCGAGTATGGCTCTATATGAGAACATCCTGAAGCTGAAAAACGTTGATGAGTGCAGACAGTTCTTTGAAGATCTGTGCACGGTATCCGAGGCGCGTGCAATGGAGCAGCGCTTTGATGTGGCGGTTTTGCTGACGGAGGGAAAAATTTATAACGAGATTCTCGGATGCACTGGCGCGAGCAGCGCGACCATCAGCCGCGTCAGCCGCATGCTGTCCGGCGGCACCGGCGTGCTGCGCAGCATGACCGAACAGATTGCAAAAGAGGACGAGGACAAGTAAGAGGGGAAATTTTTATTTCCTCTCTCTAAGTATATACAAAGGAAGGAACCTAACTTATGAAACAGCTTATGCTGGGCAACAAGGCAGTTGCCCGCGGTCTGTATGAAGCAGGCTGCGCGGTCGTTTCCAGCTACCCGGGCACACCGAGTACCGAGGTAACCGAAGAAGCCGCAAAATATGATGAGATGTACTGCGAATGGGCACCGAATGAGAAGGTAGCCATGGAAGTCGCATTCGGCGCCTGTCTGGCAGGCAAGCGCAGCTTCTGCGGCATGAAGCACGTTGGCCTGAACGTGGCAGCGGATCCGCTGTTCACCGTTTCGTACACCGGTGTCAATGCCGGTATGGTTATCGTTGTCGCAGACGATGCCGGTATGCATTCCTCTCAGAACGAGCAGGATTCCCGCCATCATGCGATTGCATCCAAGATTCCGATGCTGGAGCCGTCCGACTCCGCCGAAGCACGTGCGTTTACCATGCGTGCGTTTGAGCTGTCTGAGCAGTTCGACACGCCGGTCATCATTAAGATGTGCACCCGCGTGGCACATTCCCAGAGCATCGTAGAGCCGGGCGAGCGCGTAGAGCCGCCGGTAAAGCCGTATGAAAAGAACATCGGCAAGTATGTTATGATGCCGGGCAACGCGAAGAAGCGTCATCCGATTGTAGAGCAGCGCACCCGCGACCTGATTGCCTTCGCAGAAAACTGCGAGTTCAACCGCGTCGAGTGGGGCGATACTTCGATTGGTATCATCGCTTCCAGCACCTGCTATCAGTATGCAAAGGAAGTATTTGGCGAAAAGGCTTCGATTCTCAAGCTGGGTATGATTAACCCGCTGCCGGAAAAGCTGATTCTCGACTTTGCCGCAAAGGTTGACAAGCTGGTTGTCATTGAAGAGCTGGATCCGATTATTGAGAATCACTGCAAGCAGCTGGGTCTGACCGTAACCGGCAAGGATGTTCTGCCGATTGAGGACGAGTTCTCTCAGAATCTGATTGCAGAAAAGCTGGGCATGTCGGTTCCGAAGGGTGAAAAGCTGGATGAGACCATGCCGGCACGCCCGCCGGTTATGTGTGCCGGATGTCCGCACCGCGGTATGTTCTACACACTGTCCAAGAACAAGTGCACCGTACTCGGTGACATCGGATGTTATACGCTGGGCGCTGTCGCTCCGCTCAACGCCATCGAAATGACGCTGTGCATGGGCGCTTCGATTTCTTCCATTCATGGTTTTAACAAGGCACTGGGCGAGGAATCCGAGGGCAAGACGGTTGCTGTCATCGGTGATTCGACCTTTATGCACTCCGGTATGACCGGCTTGGCAAACATTGCGTATAACCAGAGCAATTCGACGGTTATTATTCTGGATAACTCCATCACCGGCATGACCGGCCATCAGCAGAACCCGACCACGGGCTATAACATCAAGGGCGATCCGGCCGGCAAGATTGATTTGGAATCTCTGTGCCGTGCAATGGGCTTTGCGCGCATCCGTGTGGTTGACCCGTACGACCTCAAGCAGTGTGATACCGTTCTCAAGGAAGAGCTGGCAGCACAGGAGCCGTCTGTTATCATCAGCCGCCGTCCGTGCGCACTGCTCAAGTACGTCAAGCACAATCCGCCGCTCAAGGTGGACAATGATGCCTGCCGCGGCTGCCGCAGCTGCATGAAGCTGGGCTGTCCGGCAATCAGCATCAAGAACGGCAAGGCAGTTGTTGACGCAACCCTGTGCGTGGGCTGTGGTGTCTGCCAGCAGATGTGTGCGTTTGACGCGCTGAAGGCGTAAGGAGGTGCCGAACATGACAACAAATGTAATGATTGTAGGTGTCGGCGGTCAGGGCTCCCTGCTGGCAAGTAAGCTGCTCGGACGTCTGCTGCTCGACCAGAATTATGATGTCAAGGTTTCCGAAGTGCATGGCATGAGCCAGCGCGGCGGCAGCGTAGTTACCTATGTTCGCTTTGGCGATCACGTGTATTCCCCGATTATTGATAAGGGCGAGGCGGATTTCATCGTTTCGTTTGAGAAGCTGGAAGCTGCTCGCTGGATGGAATATCTCAAGCCGGGCGGACGCGTCATTGTCAATACACAGGAAATTGACCCGATGCCGGTTATTATCGGTGCGGCAGAGTACCCGTCGGATCTGGTAGAAAAAATGAAAGCGCTGGGCGCAAAGGTCGATGCGATGGACGCACTGGCAATTGCAACCGAAGCAGGCTCTGCCAAGGCGGTCAATATTGCACTGATGGGCAGACTGTCCCGCTATTTTGACCAGATTAGCGAGCAGGCTTGGCTGGACGCGCTGGAAGCAAGCGTTCCGGCAAAGTTCTTGGAGCTGAATAGAAAGGCTTTCCACCTCGGAAGAGTAGAGTAAGCAGATAAATCTTAGGAGAAATCCCTCTCACGGAGCAGGGGCACGAGGAATGCCCCTCAGAGAGTCGCAGTTGTATCGGAGAGCAGGCAGTCTCTCTGTAGAAATCAGAACGAAGTCACCATTTTCTCGCCTTTTCGGAAGGAATGCAGGAATGGGGAAGGGCTGGTTTCATGTAAAAACAAGGAGTTTAATGGGAAGATGAGCAAGTATTATCAGCCGGAAATTGAGACGATGCCGGTTGACCAGCTGCAGGCACTGCAAAGTGAGCGTTTGGTTGCACAGGTCAAGCATGTATATGATAACGTAGAATTTTATCGCAACAAGATGGACGAAGCGGGCGTTAAGCCGGAAGATATTCACGGCATTGAAGATCTGCATCTGCTGCCGTTTATCACAAAGGACGATCTGAAGGATCAGTATCCGTATGGTCTGCTGGCAAAGCCGCTCAAGGATTGCGTGCGGATGCACTCCACCAGCGGCACGACTGGCCGACGCGTGGTTGCGTTCTACACCCAGCATGATATTGATTTGTGGGAAGAGTGCTGTGCGCGCGCGATTGTAGCAGCAGGCGGCACGAATGAGGATGTCTGCCACGTTGCATACGGCTATGGTCTGTTTACCGGCGGTGCTGGTGTACATGGCGGTGCTCATAAAGTTGGCTGCCTGACTCTGCCGATGTCGTCCGGCAATACCGAGCGTCAGCTGCAGTTTATGATGGATCTCGGTTCCACCATTCTGTGCTGCACACCGTCGTATGCCGCATATCTGGGTGAGAGCGTCAGTGAGCGCGGTTTGCGCGATAAGCTCAAGCTCAAGGCCGGCATCTTCGGCGCAGAGGCATGGACGGAAGAAATGCGTCACAACATTGAAGAAACACTTGGCATCAAGGCGTATGATATCTATGGTCTGACCGAAATTTCCGGTCCGGGTGTCTCCTTCGAGTGCGAGGAACAGAACGGCATGCATATCAATGAAGATCACTTCATTGCAGAGGTCATTGACCCGAACACCGGTGAGGTTCTGCCGGAGGGCGAGCGCGGTGAGCTGGTATTCACCTGTCTGACCAAGGAAGCATTCCCGATGATTCGCTATCGCACCCGCGATATTTGCATTCTGTCGCGCAAAAAGTGCTCGTGCGGACGCACACATATTCGAATGACCAAGCCGCTCGGCCGCAGCGATGACATGATGGTTGTCAAGGGCGTCAACGTATTCCCGTCCCAGATTGAGACAGTTCTGCTCAACGAAGGCTATCCGGCAAACTATGAGCTGATCGTAGACCGCGTGAACAACAGCGATACGATTGAGGTCAATGTCGAAATGTCTCTGGATATGTTCAATGACCTGAAGGTTTCCGACGCAGAGCGTGAAAAGAAGCTGGTTGCAGCACTCAAGGTTATGCTCGGCATCAAGGTAGATGTCAAGCTGCTGCCGCCGAAGTCGATTGCACGCAGCGAAGGCAAGGCTGTTCGCATCATTGACAAGAGAAATCTGTTTAAAAACTGATAAGTATACATAACAAAATCCCGTCTTTCGCGTGAAAGACGGGATTTTTGTATCAAAAATTATAGTTTCAGCAGCTTCTGTGCATTGTTTCCCAGAATATCCGCCAGCTCCTGCTGTGTAAAATCACAGTCGCGGAGAAATTGCAGCGATTCCGATTGACTGCTCCACGGGCAGTCCGTAGCAAACAGCAATTTGTCGGTTCCCAGCGTGTGTGCAAGAAAGGCAAACTGCTGCTTGTTCATGTTGTGCGATTCTTCTTCTGCGCGTGTGGTGTTCGGTGCAGGGAGAATATCACCCATCGAAAACGCGGTGTCAAAATACACCGGCAAATCGGCGAGATTGTTGGCGACATCGCGCCAGCCCTGCCAGCCGCCCATGTGGGCGAGAACCAGCTTGTCCGGACCGACCTCCTGCATGACATGACGAATATGTACTGTCGAACAGTAGTTGTGTTCCGGAATGCCGATGTCCATGCCTGCGTGTGTTAAAACAATCAATCCCAGCTCTGCTGCCTTGTCTATGATGCGCATGTACCGAATGTCGTCAAAGTCATAGCCCTGATATGCCGGATGCAGCTTGATGCCCTTGATGCCCATGTCTGCAATATGCCGCAGTTCCTCTTTGTAGTTGGTGTATTCCGGATGCATGCCGCCGAACGACAGCAAACCGGTTTCCTCCCAATGTTCATTGGTGCGGGCGGCAATTTCATTGAGCTTGGGTACCTGATGCGTGTTGGTCATAACCGGCAGCAAAATCGACAGGTCAATACCGGCATTGTCCATGGAGCGGCGCAGACCGTCGTTGGTCGCGTCGGTAAATGCCATGGAACGCGATTTGCTCTGTAAATGCGCGATGACGGAATGTGCAATTTTGGCAGGAAATGTATGGGTGTGAAAATCAATAATCATGCGGAAATCTCCTCTTTCTGTGCGCGATGGCAGCCGATAAAGCGCTCCAGCGGCTGACGCAGACGCGGTGTAAAGAATTTGATGACCATGCCGGTGCACAGCGCGGCAATCAGTGTGCCCTCGCGGGTGCCCTGAATGGTAAAATCAAAGAAAAGTAAAGACAGAACCAGTGCGATGACTACGCAGCTGACGTCAAAGCAGATTTTCAGTGTGCCGAAATCCTTGCGCGTGGTGTCGGAAATCGCCTTGACAAATGCCTCGCCCGAGTTCATAACGGCGTTGGCAATGACACAGAAGGAAATGCCAAAACCCAGCATGATCGTGCCGCAGCAGATGTTGACCAGACGCAGCGGATACAGCTCCGGACAAGCCCAAGAGAATGCCCACATACCGAAATCTGTAAAATAACCAAAGAGGAAAGACAACGGAATCTGAAGCAGCTGAATCGGCTGGAATTTGCGGCGCAAAATCAAAATCTGACCGAGAATGAGCACGCAGTTCCAGATAATCAGCCAGTTGCCGAGCGACAGCGCCGGCAGACGCAAGCTCATGACATTGGCGACCGAAGAAATCGGGGAAACGCCCAATGCGCCCAGCTTGGTGATCGCAACGCCCTGCGCCGAGAAGAACAGGCCCAAGATACATAATGCATACCGTTTCAGTGTTTCTGATGAAATTGGCATGGAATAAAACCTCCCACTATATGATGTGTTTAACATGTCTAGTATAACATGATTGCCCGCCTCCTGTTAGATACAAACATCAACAAAAATGCGGTGGGCGCAGAGGAAAATTTTGCGTGCATATTTATGCGGCAAAGAAAAACCAAGCCGCACGCATGGAGGCGCACGGCTTGGCAAAATGTCATAGATTATTTTCCCAGAGCGGTTTTCTGCGGAACGGTGGTCTCCTTGTCGTAGCAGGAGAACGCATCGTCTACAATTTCCTTGTTCGGTGCCGGAGAAATCAGGCTGATGACCGGAACCAGAATTAAGCCGACAATCATAGCGACAGCGCCGCAGTTAATCGGGGACTGCAGCAGCGTCGGGAAGCTGGTGCGGAACAGCATGTTTGCAATCATCAGACCGCAGCCGAAGATGAAGCATACCCAGCACGCCAGACGGCTGGTGCGCTTCCAGTACAGACCGTACAGGAACGGCGCGAGGAATGCGCCTGCGAGTGCGCCCCATGAGATGCCCATCAGCTGAGCGATAAAGGTCACGTTGCTCTTGTACTGGACAATGGCAATGACCGCGGAGATGGCGATGAATACAAAGATAAATACGCGAATGGTGATAAGCAGCTTGCGCTGGCTCATGTTCTTCATAAACGTGCCGCCGAGGAAATCAATCGTCAGCGTCGAGCTGGACGCGATAACCAGAGAGGACAGCGTGGACATGGATGCGGACAGCACCAAAATGACAACCAGTGCAATGAGAATCGGTGTCAGATTGGAGAGCATGGTCGGAATGATGGAATCAAAGCCGTCCGCCTCGATGTTGACCTGATCCGAGAACAGACGACCGAAGCCGCCCAAGAAGTAGCAGCCGCCGGATACAACCAGCGCGAACAGCGTGGAAATGACAGAGCCCTTGTGAATGGAAGATTCGTCCTTGATGGCGTAGAACTTCTGTACCATCTGCGGCAGACCCCATGTGCCAAGGCTGGTCAGGATGACAACGCCGAGCAGGTTGAGCGGGTCGGGACCAAAGAACGAAGCAAAGACGCCCGGCTGCGCAGAGGCTGCCGGATCGGAAACCTGTGCCAGACCGTTGACCGCTTCCATAAAGCCGCCCTTGCTCATCAGCACAGCGGCAATGATAATCACAATGCCAAACAGCATGATGATGCCCTGAATAAAGTCATTGATGGCGGTTGCCATGTAGCCGCCTGCGATGACGTAAATCGCGGTCAAAATCGCCATGAGGACGATACAGACGGTGTAGTCAATGTTGAATGCCATGCCGAACAGGCGGGATAAGCCGTTGTACAGCGAAGCGGTGTACGGAATCAAGAACACGAAAATAATGGCGGAAGAGCCAATCTTGAGTGCCTTGCTGTCAAAGCGGGAGCCGAAGAAGGCGGGCATTGTTGCGGAGTCCAAGTGCTGCGTCATGATGCGCGTGCGGCGTCCGAGAACGACCCAAGCGAGCAGCGAACCGACCAGCGCGTTGCCGATGCCAATCCACGTGGAAGCGATGCCGTATTTCCAGCCGAACTGACCGGCGTAGCCGACAAAGATAACGGCAGAGAAGTACGACGTACCGTAAGCGAATGCGGTCAGCCACGGGCCGACCGAGCGGCCGCCGAGGACGAAGCCGTTGACATCGGTGGCGTGCCGGCGGCAGTACAAGCCGATGCCAATGAGCACGGCGAAGTACACGAGTAAAACGAGTAGTTTCATACGTAAACCTTCCTTTGAAAAACGTAGCGCAGACACTTTGATGCTTTTAATAAATAAAGTATCTGCATGATGAATACTTTACCACATAAAAGCGATAAAGTCAAGGGACATGCAGTTATTTCCAAAGAATTCGAAATTGCAGCGGAGTCAGTCCGGTATTCTTTCGAAATGCCATAATAAAATGGGATGTGCTGCAAAATCCGCAGTCCTCTGCGATTTGTTCGATGCTGTGTGCGGTTACCGTGAGCTGCTCTTTTGCGGCGCGCAGGCGAACCGATTGTAAATATTGATGCGGCGTGACGCCGTGGTATTCCTTGAATTTGCGCAGATAATAGCAGGTGCTCAGCGCGGCGCGGGTGGCAAGTGCGGGGATTTTTGCCTCTTTTTCGGCATAATGCGCTTCTATATACTGGGCGGAGTCGATCATCGACTGTTCCACGGCGTCCGGCTTGGTCTCTACGGCGAGCGATGCGAGACCGGCGAGCAGCTGCTCTACATGCGCAGAGATGACATAGGCATTTGCATCCTGTTTGGCATCCGTGATAATCTGCGCGAAAAACCGTTCGATGTCGGCGTTCTTTGCGGTTTGGATGACAAATCCATGCGATTGAATAATGTGGGCAATGTAGGCAAAGCTGGAAGCGCCGACGATGTGAAACCAGCGGAAACGGATTTCCGGAGAGACGGCAAAATATTCATGCGGTTCTCGGCAGTCGAGCAAAATCAGCATGCCGGGAGATGCAGTAATTTCCTGCTCGTGGTAACGCACAGTCAATGTGCCTTGATCCATAAAAATCGCTTGGCAAATGTCTAGGCAGGTTTCTCCTGCGCGGGAAAAATTGTATTGAGAGTCACAGTGATAGACGCCGACGTGCGGCGTGTGATATAGTGCCTGCTCTGTGAATGCATCCGGCTCGTGAAAAAAACGGACAGAATCCGGAAGAATTCCCGCATCTATGCGCATACGGCATCAGCTCCTAAAAAAGTATAATTTTTTGATATTTTTTATCAAGAAAATGCAGTGCAGTTGCTTTACAAATAGTATATCATAGCATTACAGGGTTGTGAATGAAAAAACACAACAATTTACGCGATTTTTATCGCGGAAAAATAATGGACATAAAAATTTTTTGATATGAAATGGAGCGAGATAACATGAACGAGATTCGCATTGGTTTGATTGGCGGCGGCTGGATGGGCAAAGCGCACACCACAGCGTTTCACAATGCAAAGATGATTTTCGGAGATGACATGCCGGTGTTCGAAATCGTCAGCGATGTGACAGAAGATGCAGCGAAAGCATTTGCCGAGCAGATGGGCTACGCGAGATATACAGCGGATTGGCACGACGTTGTGTCGGATCCGGCTGTCGATTTGGTGGACGTTGCGACGCCGAACTGCATGCACTATGAGATGGCAAAGGCAGCACTGGAGCATGGCAAGCATGTGTTCTGTGAAAAGCCGCTGAGCCTGTCCGCACAGCAGTCCAGAGAGCTGGCGCAGCTGGCAAAGGAAAAAGGTGTTGTCAATTACTGCGGATTTTCCAATATTATGAATCCGGCAAACCAGTATGTGGCAGAACTTGTAAAATCCGGCAGACTGGGCAAGATTATGCGCGTCCATGCGACATATGATCAGGATATGCTGCTCGATCCGAAGATTCCGCTGGCATGGAGACACATCAATAAGCTGGCGGGTTCCGGCGCGCTGGGCGATCTGTGCAGCCATCTGCTTTCTGTTTCGCAGATGATTCTGGGCGATATGGAAGCCGTTACAGCAGTGCAGTCCATTGTCATTCCAGAGCGTCCGGTAAAAGCTGGCTCGTCTGAGATGGGAACGGTAGAAAATGACGATGTGATTTCCTTCCTTGTGAAGTATAAGAACGGTGCCATTGGTGACTTCTCGTCCTCCCGTGTGGCAACCGGACGCAAGAATTATTTCTATTATGAGATTCAAGGCACGGAAGGCTCGGTTGTCTACGACTTGGAGCGCATGTGCGAGGTACAGGTATATTTCAAGTCGGATGCAGATGTTGACCGCGGACGCGATTGCGGTTTCCGCACGGTACTGCTCAATCCGGAACACAAGGGCTTTAAATGGTTCCAGCCGGCTGGCGGCATTGCCATTGCATTTGACGACATGAAAACCTTGCAGGCGCACACGCTGATGCAGGCACTGCACGGCGGAGAATATATTTGTAATTTTGCCATGGGCGCAAAGGTTGACGGTGTGATTGATGCCGTGCTCAAGTCCGTCAAGAGCGGTCAGTGGGAACAGTGCTGAGAGGAGACAAACATGTTTAACAATGTAAAATTGGGTATTGCACCGATTGGTTGGACGAATGACGACATGCCGCAGCTGGGCGGAGAACTGACCTTTGAACAGATGATTTCCGAAGCGGCTCTCGCGGGCTTTCAGGGCACAGAAGTCGGCGGAAAGTTTCCGACAGATCCGGCGGTCTTGAATCACGCCTTGGATTTTCGCGGCATCAAGATTGCCTCGCAGTGGTTTTCCAGCTTTTTGTGCTCCAAGCCGTATGAAGAAAATGAAGCGGAATTTATCAAGACCTTGGATTTTCTGGAAGCAGTCGGTGCTTCGCGCGTCAATGTCTGCGAGCTGACCCGCTGCCTGTTTGCAGAGACTTGCTCCATGTTTGGCGATAATAAGCCGGTTGCCACAGAAGAGGAATGGGAAAAGCTGTGCAATGGCCTCAATAAGCTGGGAAAAATCGCGGCAGACCGCGGCTTTAAGCTGTGCTATCACCATCACATGGCGACGGTCGTGCAGACAATCGAGGAGACCAAACGGCTGATGGACAACACAGATCCGCGCTACGTCTATCTGTGCTTTGACACCGGACATTTTACGTTCTCCGGCGAGGACGCCGTACAGGCAGCAAAGCTGTTCGGTTCGCGCATCGGTCATGTGCATCTGAAGGACATCCGTCCGGAAAAGATGAAGCAGGCATATGCGGAAGGCTTTGCGTTCCGTCAGGCTGTGCTGGAAGGCTGCTTTACGATTCCGGGTGATGGCTGTGTCGATTATCCGCGCGTGTTCCAAGCCCTGCGCGATGCACACTATGAAGGATGGTTTGTTGTGGAAGCGGAACAGGATCCGGCAAAGGCAAACCCGTTCGAGTATGCGCTGAAGGCACGCGACTACATCAGACAGACCGCTGGTTTGTAAGAAATAGAAATACATAGCACAAAAGCCCCGCAGCGCGGGGCTTTTGTTGTATCATCTTTGCTTTCGCTCTTTTCTGCGTTCGCGGGCGGCTCTGCGCTCCTGCGCTTTGTGGGCGAACAGCTCGCGCCAGATCGTCGGGTGGAACAAAATGAGCAGCGGGAACAGCTCCAGTCTGCCCGCAAGCATGTCGAACATCAGCACGTATTTGGAAATCGGGCTGAAGAAATTGAAGTTTGCCGCAGGGCCTACCAAAGAAAGACCGGGACCGATGTTGTTGATGGTTGCGGCAACCGCCGTGAAATTGGTGACCAAATCATGCCCTTCAAAGGAAAGGGCGAATACCGAAGCCGTAAAGATAACAACAAACGTCATGACGTACACGTTGGTCGCGCGGACAACTTCATGCTCGATCGGCTTGCCGTCCATCTTGACCTTGGTGATGATTTTCGGATGGATATACGAGCGCAGCTCTTTGACAACGGTTTTGCCCGCGATGAGAAGACGAGAAACCTTGATGCCGCCGCCGGTACTGCCTGCGCAGGCACCGCAGAACATCAGCATGACAAGAATTGCCTGACTTGCCTTTGGCCACAAGTCGAAATTCGCCGTGGCGAAGCCGGTTGTCGTGATAATCGAACCGACCTGAAAGGCTGCCTGTGTCAATGCGTCAAAGACGCCGGTGCACATGCTGCGGATGTTGCACGTGATAAACGCAACGGAAGCGAGAATGACGATGAAATAGGCGCGCACTTCTTCCATGCCAAATGCCTTGCGGAATTGGTGGAACAAAATAAAATAATACGCATTGAAATTGACGCCGAATAAAATCATGAAGATGGTGACAATCCATTGCAGGTGGACGGCATAACCGGCAAAGCTGTCTGCTTTGATGCCGAAACCGCCGGTGCCGGCCGTGCCGAAGCTGGTTGCCACGCTGTCAAACAGCGGCATGCCGCCGAGAACCAGCAAGATAACTTCAAGCAGCGTGAGTCCGAAGTAAATGCCGTATAAGATGCGGGCGGAGGATACCATTTTTGGCACCAGCTTGCCGACAGACGGTCCGGGGCTTTCCGCGCGCATCAAATTGATGTTGGAACCGCCGCTCATCGGAACAATCGCAAGCAGGAAAACCAGCACACCCATGCCGCCAATCCAATGCGTGAAGCTGCGCCACAGCAGCGCACAGTGTGACAGGGCTTCTACATCCTCTAGAATACTGGCACCGGTTGTTGTAAAGCCGGAAATGGTCTCAAACAGCGCGTTGGTAAACGAAGGGATTTCTCTGCTGAATACAAACGGCAGACAGCCGAACACACTGAGAAATACCCAGCTCAGCGCTGTGGCAACACAGCCCTCTTTGAGATAAAAGACGTTGTTTTTCGGTTTGCGCAGCGTCATCAAAAAGCCGAGCACAATACAAATGGCTGCGGTGAGCAGATAATACACACCTTGTATTTCCTGATAATAAACCGCAGTCAAACAGGGAAGCAGCAGAAGAATGGCTTCAATCTTGAGCACATGACCCAAGATATAACGAATCATAGAAGTATTCATGCCGCGCCGTCACCTCAAAATATCGCGGATGTCCATCAGTTCTTCATGCGTTGTGACAACCATGACGGTGTCGCCGACATGAATACAATCGTTGCCGCTTGGAATGATGATGCGTCCGTTTCGATTGATGAATGCCACGAGCAAGCTCTTGCGAATCGGGAGCTTGCGCAGCGGAACACCGATGACAGCGGATTCTTTCTCGACACGGAATTCAATGGCTTCTACGCGGGAATCAAACAAATGATACAGCGTTTCGATGTTGTTGCTGTCCTTCGAGTTGGTTTTCGCGCGCACATAAGCGATAATTGCCTCGGAAGTGATCAGGCGCGGATAAATGACGCTGCCCAAATCCAGCTGGCTGATGACGTCGTGGAAGGAAATGCGGTTGAGCTTGGTAATAACCTTTGCGTTGGACACCTGACGCGCGTGCAATGTCAGCAAAACGTTTTCTTCGTCAATGCCGGTGAGCGCAACGACCGATTCGGCGTACTCGATGCCTTCTTCTTTTAGCAGTTCTTCGTCTGTGCCGTCGCCGTTGATGACGATGGCATTGGGCAGCAGCGTGCTCAGCTCCTCACAGCGCGCACGATTGATTTCGATAATTTTGACCGAAATGCCCATTTGAATCAGCTGATTGCCGAGGTAGTATGCGCCCTTGCCGCCGCCGATAATCATGGTGTTGCTGACGCGCTTGGTTTTGACGCCGATGCATTCCAAGAAGGAGCGCGTCATGCGGCGCGGACAAACAAACGAGATGATATCGCCCTTGGCGAGCTGGAAATCGCCGCCCGGAATGTGCAGCTCTGCGCCGCGCTGTACCACACAAATCAGTACGGCGTTGGTGATATGACGGCCCAGATGTGCGACGGTCATGCCGTCCAGAAGATTTCCCTCCGGAATTTTAAATTTAATCATTTCTACTTGACCATGTGCAAAGGAATTGACCTCCAATGCCGTTGGCAGATACAGAATGCGGGCAGCCTCGCGGGCAGCCTCCAATTCCGGATTGATAATCATAGCAAGACCCAAGCGGTCACGCAGGTAGTCGACTTCCTTGCTGTAATCCGGCGTGCGCACGCGGGCAATGGCGGAGCAGTCACCCACACGCTTGGCAATGGTGCAGCACAAGAGATTCAGCTCATCCGAAGCCGTGACGGCGATGAATAAATCGGCACTGCTGATGCCGGCCTCGATTTGTACGCTGTAGCTTGCGCCGTTTCCGATGATACCCATGATATCATACAGATTGGTCAGTTCTTGTACGGTGGAAGGGTCTTTGTCAACAATTGTGATTTTATGACCTTCCTTGCACAACTGCTGCACGAGAGTTGTTCCGACCTTGCCGCAGCCGACAATGATGATGTTAAGCCCATGTCTGGCGGGACTATTTTTCTTTAACATACAATGATACTCCTCTGATGATGAATCAATACATCTGCCTATACTATACCATGTTTCTGTAAAAAAAACAGCTTCTATTGGAAAAATAGCGAAGGATAACTTGTGAGATGATATAGAATCCCGTATAATAAAGGTATCGTTTTACATAAGGGCAAAATAGAAAGTGGGTGTTTGTTATGGATAACTTTGCAAGAAGAGGTGCAGCGGTTGTATTGTCTCTGAGTCTGCTCGCGGGCGGCGTACCGAAATTTGCGCAGGGCGCGGAGCGGATACCAGGAAAAGCGGAAGAAGTCTTTGACGATGTGTGTGCACAGGACTGGTTCTGCCCGTATGTGCAGTATGTGTATGAAAATGGTATCATGCGGGGAACATCGGAGACAACGTTTTCGCCATATGCTACCATGACGCGCGGTATGGTGGCGCAGATTCTGTACAATCAGGCAAAAGAGACGGACAATATAGGAGAAATGGGCAGTGAAACGCCGGTATTTTCCGATGTACAGGCGGATCAGTGGTACTTTGAAGCGGTGCAGTGGGCATATGCAAACGGAAAGGCGAGCGGCGTCGGAAACGGAAGATTTGAGCCGGAACGACAGGTGACGCGGGAAGAGCTGGCGATGTTTTTGTATCGCGATGCCGGACAGCCGTATATCGGCGGCGAGCTGTACTTCTCCGACGCAAATCAAGTGGACGGCTGGGCAAAAAATGCCATTTTGTGGGCAGTACATCAAAAGGTCATGAGCGGAACCGATAACAATCGCATCAACCCGCTCGGCAGTGCTCGGCGGTCAGAGGCGGCAACGATGTTTCAGCGCTATTTGACGGTACCGACGATTGCATATTTGACCAGCGCAGAGGAATCTGAGAAAGAACGGGAAATCCGCATCTTCGGCCGTACCGTGGATAGCTGTCGTTATCCGAACAGCCAGACTGCGGAAGCAAATCAGACGTGGGTGCGTGTACCGGTTTGGAAATTGGATTCCAACGGCAGCAAGTACAGCAGCACGATAGACGTGCAAATACATAAAGAGCTGGCAGGAAGCATACAGCAGATCTTTCAGGAAATTTACGACAGCGGTGAGCAATTCCCGATTTATTCTGTCGGCGGATACAGCTGGCGCGGAGATACTTCCTCGTCCGAGCACTGCTTAGGCACGGCACTGGACATCAATCCGAACGAAAACTACCAGTGCAAAAATGACGGCACGGCAATCGTCGGCAAATACTGGAAGCCGAACGAAGATCCGTATTCCATTCCGTCAGACGGCATTGTGGTAAAGACCTTTGAGAAATACGGATTCCGGTGGGGCGGCACGTTTAGAAATTCAAAGGATTATATGCATTTCTCGTATTTTGGTACGTGAGGACGAGAAATATACAAAGAAAGCGCAGACAAATCCTGTCTGCGCTTTTGCATGTTATGCGCGCTTGTGTGCGTTGCGCTGGCGGGAGGTTGGAATGCCAAGCTTCTGCCGATATTTGACGACGGTGCGCCGCGCGATTTGCACGCCGTCTTGAGACAAAATTTCCGCGAGCTGTTGATCGCTGTAGGCGGCGCCCGCCGGCTCTGCGGCGATAAGCTCCTGCAGCTGCAGCAAAACCTGATCCGTGTCTGCCTCATGAATGCGGTGGGTAAACAGCGAACGCAGAGGATACACACCCCACTTGCATTGGAAAAACTTGCCCATGACGGCGCGGCTGATGGTGGATTCGTGCAGGTTCAGCGCGGCGGCAATTTCTGCGTTGTTCATGGCGGTTCGATGCCCCGGACCGGAGAGGAAAAATGCCTTTTGTGCATGCAGAATGTACTGCATGACTTTTTGCATGGTGCTTTTTCTATAAGAAATGAAATTTACGATTTCTTCCGCTTCTTTATAATTTTTTTGGATATATTCTTGGTCGGACTTATCCAGCGTGCCGGACTGGATAATTTGCTGATAAGTCGGGTCAATGATAATCTTTGGGAGATAATAATCGTTCATGATGATATGCAATTGCCCGTTTTCCTCCGTGATATAAAAATCCGGTAAAATATACGGCGTCTCGGAGCGCTTGCCCAGCCCGTTCATGGGACGGGGATTTAATGTGCGAATCAATTCGCACGCTTCGAGCACTTCTGCACGTGTCACGCCCAGCGCTTTGGCGATGGTTCCGGTTTGCTGCTTGGCAAGCTGGTCGAGAAAAGACGCTGCGATTTGCACGGCAATAGAATTTACCGGCGTCATGCGCTGCAATTGCAAAACGAGACAGTCGCTCAAATTGGCGGCGCCGATGCCGGCAGGCTCCATGGATTGCAGCCGCACAATATTGCTTTGCACCTGCTGCTCCGAGACCTGCAAAATGCGCGCGGATTCGGACGCGGATTCTGTCAAAAAGCCATTTTCATCGAGAGAGAGAATTAAGTAGCGAAGGATTTCGGCATCGCTCTGTTTGAGATCCAAAGCGGCGCTTTGCAAAAATAAATCGTGCAGGGGGTCCTGCTCTGCGGATTGCTCTGCCGTGTAATCATCCTGCTCGTCCTGCTGGTCGGACAGGTGGTTGGTTCGCGTGCTGCGGCTGCGTTCAAACGGGTTGGGCTTGAAGTCGATTTCCGGACACTCCAGTTCGACGACGGGGTTTCGATACATGAGATCGGCAATGTATGTGCGAAGCTGTAAATTGTTCATTTGCAGCAGGTGCATAGAGGTTTGCATGGCAGGGGATAACCCCTGCTTTTGTGTCAGGGTCAGGTCCACAAATACTACCATCCTTTCCTTTTAGAATTGAAAAACAAGAGATTTTGTTGTAAAATAAAACAGAGGATCAGGCGATCACAAAAGAGAAAGGGAACACGAAATATGAAATATCAAGAAACCATGTCCGTGCTGTCGCAGAGTGGGCTGGGCGCACTCGTCATGGAGGCAGACAGCCGCATTTTAGCGATCAATCAAGCGGGGGATGCGCTGCTGCATGGAGCAGGAAAATTAGAGGGGAAATTGCTGTCCGAAATCGCACTGCCGCTGAGTATGCAATCGGAAAAACCGGTGTATGCAAGCGTTGTTTTCGGTGAATATTTGCTGCGATGTCCGGCGCCGAATGTGGAAAACCTGCCGCCGCATACACAGCTGGTTGTATTTCGCAATGCGACAGCGGATGCCATGCAGGATATTTTGATGAACGTGGTCAATCAGCTGTCGGAAGCTCTGTTTGTCTGCGATGCGGACAGCCGTATTTTGTTTTTGAATGATGCCGGCGTTCGCATGGAATCCATGGATTTGCGGGATATTCGCGGAGCACGCACGGAGGATGTTTACCAGATGCGCGACGGCAGCAAAAACAATGTGCCGGAGGTCATTCGCACGCGCAAGCCCAAACTCAATCACAGACAGTATTATACCACACGGTACGGAAAAGATGTGGACATTGTGTCCAATAATTATCCAATTGTTCAAAATGGACAGATTCTCGGTGGATTCAGCGTCATGGAGGACTGGAGCCGGATGGACAGCCTGCACAAGCAAATTTTAGAGTTGCAGGAAAAACTGCGCAATCACACGGCATCAGGAAAGAGCCACACGGCGAGCAAACTGACAGCCAAGTATACGTTTGATGACATCGTGCATATCAGTGAACCGATGCGGCATGTTGTGTCGCGCTGCAAACAAGTGGCGAAATCCGATTCCTCTGTTATGATATATGGAGAAACCGGAACGGGAAAAGAACTGCTCGCGCAAAGCATTCACAATGCCAGCCGAAGAAAAGACGGGCCGTTTTTGGCAATCAACTGCGCGGCGATTCCGGAAAACCTGCTGGAGAGCTTGTTGTTCGGCACAGAAAAGGGTGCATATACCGGAGCAGAACGCCGTCCGGGACTGTTTGAACAAGCGGACGGCGGCACGCTGCTGCTTGACGAAATCAATTCCATGAATCTGGGACTGCAGGCAAAGCTGCTGCGTGTTTTGCAGGAGGGAACCGTGCGCCGTGTCGGCGGAGCGACGGAAATTTCCGTCGATGTTCGTGTGCTGTCCAACACCAATATTCCGCCATATCAGGCCATGGAAGAAAACAAGCTGCGCCGCGATTTGTTTTATCGGCTCGGCGTCGTGAATATTACCATCCCGCCGCTGCGCGAGAGAAAAGAGGACATTCCGCTGCTCGTTAAAACCTTTGTCATGCAGTGCAATCAAAAACTGGAGCGCAATATCCGCGATGCCGACCGCAATGTGATGGATGCGTTTTATGCATATGACTGGCCGGGCAATGTGCGGGAATTGCAGCACGCAGTGGAACATGCGATGAATGTGCTGCCGGATGCATACTCCATGATTACAGCGGAATATATTCCGGAACACATCGGCGGTGCAGCGGGACAGACGGGAATATCAGCGCCGGATAAGCAAAGAGATTCGCTTGCCAGTACCATGAAAGACATGGAATACAATACCATTTGCCGTGTTCTCAAAGAGACCGGCGGAAATATTTCGGAATCGGCGCGCATCCTGCAAATGAGCCGACAAAAATTACAGTATCGCATCAAACGGCATCGGATTGATGTGCAGAAGCTGCGGGAATAAATACATTTGAAATCAGCCTCTCAAAAGTGAGAGGCTGATTTTTTTAGTAGCCGAGATCTTCTCCGATGAGAATCAGTTCGCAGCGATCCTGCGAACGCATCGGACCTTGATGGATGACAATGGCGCGGCAAATGCTGTTCGGTGCTGTGCAGTGATAGCATTTGTCTCCGCCAGCCTTGGTACAGGCCGGAACCGGATCATCGGCATTGACACAGACAGCGTCACCGTCCGTGTTGCCGAATAAACGCCATGCGTTTTTCGGCGCGGCGATGTTTTGGGCGCGCTCTATGGCAGCGGACAGATCCGGTGCGATTTTGTTGATGCCGCATACGAAAAATACCTGCTTCGGGCCGTATAGAGTTGCAGAAACACGGTTGCCTGCACCGTCAATGTTGACCACTTCTCCGGTCTCAGAGATTGCGTTGGCAGAAGTGATGTAAATTTCTGCGTCCTGTACGTAGCCATCGCCCTTCCAGTGCCAGTGCACATCCGCGTGCGGCTTTAAGATGTCGTACAGATTCATTTCATCCAGCGTCATAGAGCCGCCGAACGAAACCGATTTGCCGTCTGTCTGCTGCTCCAGATAGGCAGCAGCTTCGCTGCGGGTCTCAAAATACCGATAGGAAAAACCGCGCAGTTCAAAATTTTTTTGTAAACGAGTGAGATCCATAGTCAAAACTCCTTTTTTGAATCGCTGTCTGTATTATATCGGATAAAATCACCGATGGCAAGCAGAGATGCATCTGGGTGGGCTGCCACTGACAGCCCACCCAGACGTGATATTGGAGAAAGTTCTTTGAACGAATCGGTTAGTCGTCAGCCAATTCCTTGTAAGTTTCAAAGCGATGCTTTGCATCTGCCTCTGCCTTTTCGTACAGACCGTCCGCCTTTTCCGGGAAGGACAGCTTCAGGGAAGCGTAGCGGTTCTGACCCTTGATAAAGGTCTGGAACTCACCGTTCGGTTCCTTGGAGTAATCCAGCTGGAACGGGTTCTTGCCCTGCTCTGCCAGATCCGGATTGTAGCGGTACAGCTGCCAGTAACCGGACTGTACGGCGTCCTTTTCTGCTTCCTGAGACAGACCCATGCCGCGCTTCATGCCGTGCTCAATGCACGGGCAGTAGCAGATAACCAGAGACGGACCGTCATATGCTTCTGCTTCACGAATTGCCTTGAGCGTCTGTGCCTGATCGGCGCCCATAGCGACCTGAGCAACGTATACATAGCCGTAGCTCATGGCCATCATGCCGAGATCCTTCTTTCTGGTGGTCTTGCCGCCGGCTTGGAACTTCGCGATTGCACCGGTAGCGGTGGACTTGGAAGCCTGTCCGCCGGTGTTGGAGTACACTTCGGTGTCGAGAACCAGAACATTGATGTTCTTGCCGGAAGCGAGAACGTGATCCAGTCCGCCGTAGCCGATGTCGTAAGCCCAACCGTCGCCGCCGAATGCCCAAACAGACTTCTTGCTCAGGTATTCCTTGTTCTGGCGGATAAATGCAGCAGCTTCGCTGTTGTCATCCTTGATTGCATCGAGCAGTGCGTCGGAAACGGCGCGGGATTCCTCGGAAATGTCATGCTTTTCCAGATAAGCCTTGGCTGCATCGACAGCGATGCCCTGTTCAGCCAGAGATTCTACAGAAGCGAGAACCTGTGTCTTGACCGCCTCCTGACCGAGCAGATAGCCGTATGCGTATTCTGCGTTGTCCTCAAACAGAGACATTGCCCAAGCCGGACCGTTGCCGTTCTTGTCCGTGGTGTACGGAGAGGACGGGGTGGAGCCGCCGTAAGCAGAGGAACAGCCGGATGCGTTTGCAACATACATGCGGTCACCGAACAGCTGGGTTACCAGCTTGATGTACGGCGTCTCGCCGCAGCCTGCGCAGGCACCGGAGAACTCAAAGTACGGCTTTGCAAACTGAGAATTCTTGACGGATTTCGCATTGACAGCGTCCTTCTTGATGGTAACAGTGTCAACTGCATAGGTCCAGTTCGGCGCTTCCTTGAGCTGGGAAGCGAGCGGTGCGAGAGACAGCGCGCCCTTGTCCTTCATCGGGCAGACATTGACACAGCTCTTACAGCCGGTGCAGTCATACGGAGAAACCTGCATACGGAACTGATACTTGTCGAGACCGGCGCCCTTAGCGGTAACGGTATCGAAGCCTTCCGGCTTGTTTGCAGCTTCTGTTTCGTCAAGCAGAATCGGACGAATTGCCGCGTGCGGACAAACATATGCACACTGGTTGCACTGGATGCAGGCGGTCATATCCCACTGCGGGACCTCTACTGCTGCACCGCGCTTTTCGTACTGGGAAGTGCCTGCCGGCCAAGTGCCGTCCTCCAGACCATATTTCATCATCTGCCCAACCGTCAGCGCGTCGCCCTGCTGGCGGTTCATCGGAGCTACGATTTCCTTGATAAATTCCGGTACATTGTCCTGCTTCGGGGCATCCTCTGCGGCAGCCCAAGACTCTGGAATCTCAACAGCAACCAGCTCGTTGATGCCGTGGTCGATGGATGCGTTGTTCATGTCAACGACCTTCTGCCCCTTCTTTTTGAAGTAGGATTTGTAAATCGCTTCCTTCATTTCGGTAACTGCCTGCTCAATCGGAATCACGCCGGTCAGGTTGAAGAAGGATGCCTGCAGAATGGTGTTGGTGCGGTTGCCCAGACCCAAGCCGCGCGCGATGTCAATGGCGTTGATGATATACAGCTTTGCCTTTTTCTCGTACAGAGCACGCTTCATGGAAGCTGGCAGCTGTGTATCCAGTTCGTCTGCCGACCACTGGCAGTTGAGCAGGAAGGTACCGCCTTCCTTGAGTCCGGCAACCATGTCGTACTGATGAACGTAGGACGGATTATGACATGCGACAAAGTCTGCGGCGGTTACCAGATACGGAGAGCGAATCGGATTTTTGCCGAAACGCAGATGAGACTGTGTCAGACCGCCGGACTTCTTGGAGTCATATACAAAGTATGCCTGACAGTACAGGTCTGTCGCATGACCGATAATCTTGATGGAGTTTTTGTTTGCGCCTACCGTACCGTCAGAGCCCATGCCCCAGAATACGGCGGAGGTCAGGCCTTCTGTGGACAGCTTCGGCTCTTCTACGCGCGGCAGAGAGGTGTGGGTGACATCATCGACGATGCCGATGGTGAAGTTGTTCTTCGGCTTGTCCTGCTTGAGGTTCTCAAAGACGGAAACAATCTGACCCGGTGTGGTGTCCTTGGAGGACAGACCGTAACGGCCGCCGACAATCGGAATATCGCTGCCGATTTCCTTGAAGATGGAGCAAACGTCCTGATACAGCGGCTCGCCCATGGCGCCCGGCTCCTTGGTGCGGTCGAGAACAGCGATTTTCTTGACAGACTTTGGCAGAACCTGGAAGAAATGCTTCGGAGAGAACGGACGGTACAGGTGAACGTTTATCATACCGATTTTTTCGCCCTTGCTCATCAGGAAATCAACCGCTTCGGTGGCGGTCTCTGCGCCGGAACCCATCAGGATGATGACGCGTTCTGCATCCTCTGCGCCGTAGTAGTCAAACAGCTTGTGCGGACGGCCGGTAATCTTGCCGATCTCGTTCATGTAATGCTCTACCGCGTCCGGAATGGCGGCAACCTTGGTGTTACATGCTTCACGGCACTGGAAGAAAATGTCCGGATTTACGGTGGTGCCGCGGGTTGCCGGATGCTCCGGATTCAGCGCGTGCTTGCGGAATGCCTTGAGGGAATCCATGTTGACCAGCGGGCGCAGATCTTCGTAGTCCAGCGCTTCAATCTTCTGAATCTCGTGAGACGTGCGGAAGCCGTCGAAGAAGTGCAGGAACGCCATGCGCTGGTCAATGGCAGTCAAATGAGCAACGGCGCCCAAATCCATAACTTCCTGCGGGGAGGAAGAAGCCAGCATAGCAAAGCCGGTGTTGCGGACTGCCATGACGTCGGAATGGTCACCGAAGATAGACAGTGCATGCGCAGACAGCGTGCGGGCGGAGACATGGAACACACCCGGAAGCATTTCGCCTGCGATTTTGTACATGTTCGGAATCATGAGCAGCAGACCCTGCGATGCCGTGTACGTGGTGGTCAGAGCGCCGGACTGGAGAGAGCCGTGCACGGTACCGGATGCGCCGCCTTCCGACTGCATTTCCACAACGTGTACCGGCTGGCCGAACAGATTTTTTTTGCCGTTTGCTGCCCACTCATCCACGTGTTCAGCCATCGGGGAGGACGGTGTGATCGGGTAAATGCCCGCAACCTCGGTAAATGCGTAAGAAACGTACGCAGCAGCCTGGTTGCCGTCCATGATTTCAATTTTCTTAGACATACAATTCATCTCCTAAAATCAAACAGGATTCAATATTGATTACAAAAGTTTAATAAGCTGACTTAAATTCATTGACTCTCGGTCAACGTTTCAATGCCTGCATTATACTGATTTGCCGTTTTAATGTCAATGCGTAAATTATCTTTTCTACAAAACGGACAAAATATTTTCGCTTTGATTGTGCAAGATGTACATTTCGCGCGGGAGACGGAAAAAGCGGGAAAAAATCTTAGTTGACATCGGCAGAAACAGGGTGTATATTGGTAATACCATTCAAAACGGATAAAAATATGATATTTTGATATAAAAAGGAAAGAGGTGATGCGCTTTGAAAGGCAACACGGAAACGGGAAAAAAGAAATCCGTGCGGGCAGTAAAGACCATCGCGGTGAAGCCGACCAAACGGCAGCTGCAGGCGATGGAGACGAAAAATAAGATTTACAAAGCGGCAATAGAAGAAATCAACAAAAAAGGGTTTAACAATGTCAACATAGAGGACATCACAACAGCCGCCAATGTGGCAAAGGGCTCGTTTTACACGCACTTTGAATCCAAGGAAGCGCTGGTGTTCTATACGTTTGAACGCTCGGACAAGTTGTACAAGGAAGCCTATCAAAAGATACAGGATCGGAATTTCCTCGATACGCTCCCGTGCTTTGTGGGATGCTGTTATGAGGAATATGAAAAACGCGGCAAGGGCATTATCCGCGCGATTATCTCCAATTACTTCAACACGGACGAAAATCTGTTTTACAACAAAGACCGCGAGCTGTACAAGTGTTTGTACCAAATCGTCGAGCACGGAAAACAAGAGGGCGTGCTGGATAAAGAGACCGACAGCGACAGCTATGTTAAAATTTTGCTGTCCACGATGATCGGCATCGAGGTGCTCTGGTGCTTCGACGATAGAGACCGCAGCCTTGCCGAAATGATGGTCAATGCCATCCGCATTACCGCCAAGGGCATGGTGTGCGACGCAAACGGCAAATAATACCTGAGAAATGGAACAGCCTTCCAATACGGAACACAATCCGTATTGGAAGGCTGTTTTTTTGGTGCTTTTTACGGGAAATGTGCAATCAAATCAAGCGCATTTGTTGATGTGCACAAGAAAGTTTGCGTTTTTTTGTGGGAAATTACATCTTTACAATTGGCGGACTGAAAAGTATAATGACCTCAGGTCAATGACCAAGGGTCAACGAAAGAGACGTCCCCGATCATTGCAAAATTGTATTGTTGTAGAGAGGCCGGAATTTCCGGCTGTACATTGAAGGAGGAACCTAAAAATGGATATGAGTTATCTGAAGGACATGCCGATCGCGGTTCTGGGCGGCGGCGCAGTAGGCAAGACGATGGCTGCGGACTGTGCACTGGCGGGAAAGGAAGTTCGCCTGTGGGATCAGCCGAGATTTGCTAAGACCAATTTCCTCAACATTGAAAAGACCGGCATTACCCTGAGCGGCAACCAGTTCAGCTTCTTCGGCTACCAGCGCAGAGGCATCGCACACGTTGCTCTGGCTACCGACGATCTGGCAAAGGCTGTCAAGGGCGCAGGCATCATCATCGTTGCCGCTGTCGCTCTGGGTCATGAGGCAATTTTCCGTGAGCTGATTCCGCTGCTGGAAGACGGTCAGGTGATTCACATCCTGCCGGATAACTGCGGCACCTTCGTATTCCGCAAGCTGATGCGTGAGATGGGCTGCACCAAGGACGTTGTTGTCGGCGCATGGTATACTGCTCCGTACGGCATCCGCGTGGTACGCCGCGGCGGCGTTGTCACCAACGAGTGCAAGGTAGAGGACCGCATCACCACCATCCGCGGCTGCGCGCTGCCGATGAAGGACAACGACAGATTCATGGCTTCCGCTTACTACATTCCGGCATTCGGCGCAATCATTGACGCGGAGGGCGAAGTTACCATCTCCAAGAAGGGAGAAGAGTTCCACCACGGCTTCGTAGAAGGCAACACCGTACTCGACATCAACCTGTCCAACGTAAATCCGGTTATTCATGTTCCGGGCACGGTATTGGCAGTTTCCACCATGCAGAACTTTGACACGGTTCTGGGTCAGAACAAGGCAAACTACTCTCTGTACGCATTCGGCGCTTGTCCGGCAATCGCTGAGGTTCAGGCGAAGTTCTGGGAGGAAGAAAAGGCGCTGGCTAAGGCTATGGAAGTTGGCCTGTGCACGGTAAACTATGAGGACTTCTTCTCCCGCACCACGATGTACGGCAAGGAATACATGGGTCCGGATTTCGCAGTACCGTATGAAGAAAACTACCAGAACTTCTGGGGCGACGGTCCGTTCGATCTGGAAAACCGTTACATCACCGAGGACGTTCCGGTTGGCTGCTATCTGATGAGCCAGCTCGGCAAGAAGTACAACGTTCCGACCCCGATCATCGACTCCATGATTCTGCTGGCATCCACCATGCTCAAGCGCGATCTGGCAGGAGACTCCAAGTGGACGCTGGATTACCTCGACATTGACCACATGACCCACGACCAGCTGCAGGCTTATCTGCGCGAGGGAACCTATACCCCGAAGGCATAATCTGCGCTGGAGGATTCACACAACCAACTTTCATCAAAACCAAGGATACTTTGTATCTTCCCGAAGCATCTGGCATAAGTGCGGCGGGATGACTGAAACAAAATTTTATTCTTAAAACAGCAATTGTAACCAAACATGATATTTGGCAAGCATATCGGCGGGTTTGCTGCCATGCAATCATTCTTCATTTAAAACCACCTATCTCAAGTAACCTGCGGAATGCAACACCCTTTGCATTCCGCAGATACTTTTCTGGCGGAGATGCGCGGCGGAAAAGGACAGAAGTTTGCATGCAAAAAAACTTGCACTGCATGCAAAATGTTTTGCGGATAAATTTTGCGGGCAAAGTGCTGAGATGTTTTGCTGGAAGTTGGTTGTTTTATACAAAAAAATAGAAAACGATTGGCAGGTTGAATAAATTTAAGAATAAAAAATTGACAGATTCATCTGAGAACCTGCAAAATGCAGAAACCTGCCTGTTGGAGAGAACGCATAGAAAAAACGCGGAAACACAAGAATTTGCGGTGAATATGCACAATTTTCTGCAAGAAAACTTGTGCACAACAAATGAAAACAAAATTTTTCTGTGTATTTTCTCGAATTGGCATGGGATTTGCATGTATATCTGTAAAGAGATACGACAAAGAAAAGCAGAGAAGAAAATCGAAGGAGGAACTTTTTATGGCTAAGGAATACATGAAGAGAATCGAAGCGCTGCGTCAGCAGTATCTGGCAACCCGCGTTGACATGGACGTATACAATGCCAAGTATCTGACCGAGGGATTTAAGGAATCAGAAGGCGAGCCGTGGATTATTCAGAAGGCAGTCGGCTACCGCCACATCTGTGAAAAGAAGAATGTATATATTCAGGACAATGAGCTGCTCGTTGGCGGCGTAGGCTTCAAGCCGCGCGCCGGCATCCTGTGTGCAGACAGCTCCGCCGGCATCATCGCGGACGAACTGGACACCATCTCTACCCGTAAGTTTGACCCGTTCTATCTGAGCGAGGAAGGCAAGAAAATCTACACCGAAGAAGTCAAGGATTATTGGACCAATAAATGTTTGCTCGACCGTTGGAAGAAGATGACACCGCAGGATATGCAGACCATGAAGGACAACGGTGCAATCTTTATCGACCGCAAGGCCGTGCGCGGCTACGGTGAGACCACAGTTGACTGGCGCATGATTCTGAGCAAGGGCATCGGCGCCATTCGCGATGAGGCGAAGGAAAAGCTCGCGGCGCTGGATGATTCCGTACCGGGAGATCTGGAAAAGAGCTTCTTCTATCGTTCGGAAATCATCGCAGCGGATGCGGTCATTCATTTGGCACACCGCCACGCAGATCTCGCAGAACAGCAGGCGGCAGCCTGCACCGATGAGAAGCGCAAAGCAGAGCTGCTCAAGATTGCGGAGGTAAACCGTCACGTTCCGGAATTTCCGGCACGCAATCTGTATGAGGCCATGCAGTCGCTGCTGACATACGAGTATGCGTGCTTCATGGAGCAGAATGCATCCTCTTATAACATTGGCCGTCTGGATCAGTACTTCTATCCGTACTACAAGGCGGACAAGGAAGCCGGCATCATCACAGATGACGAGGCACAGGAGCTGTTTGACTGCTTGTGGATTAAGATTGCAGAAATGTCCCTGTTCCAGGACGAAATCACTGCGCAGTACGCGGCAGGCTACTGCATCACCGTACAGACCAGCTGCGGCGGCATCAATGAGTACGGCGATGACGCGACCAATGAGCTGTCGTACATGATGATTCAGGCGACGATGGACGTCAAGTTCAAGGAGCCGAATCTGGCGGTTACTTACAGCATGGCAAAGAATCCGGATGCGCTGCTGCATAAGGCGGTAGAATCCATCTCGATGGGTCTGACTATGCCAGCCATTTACTCCAATGATGTGGGTATCCGCATGATTATGAATAAGGGCATTCCGCTCTCCGAGGCTTGGGACTGGAATCCGTGCGGCTGCGTAGAGACCAATGTATCCGGCAAGCTCAAGGAATATACGGACATTGCCGACATCAACATGGGCGCCATGGTAGAATTTGCGCTCAACGACGGCAAGAGTCGCATCACGGGCGAGCAGGTGTCCGTTCACACCGGCGATCCGCGCGCGTTCAAGACGTTTGAGGAGTTCCTTCAGGCGGTGAAGAAGCACATTGACCACGCGGTAGATGTTATCACTTCCGGTAACCAGCTGCTCGACTATCTGTCTATCAACTATCGTCCGGTTCCGGTTCTGTCCATGGGCTTCCCGCACACCATGGAAGTCGGCAAGGACTATAGCCAGCCGGGCGGTGCCAAGTATTCTGTTGGCGGCGGCGTTATCACAGTCGGACAGGCGGATATTATAAACTCTGTAGCTGCCGTCAAGTATCTGGTATTTGACGAAAAGAAGTGCACGATGGACGAGCTGGTCAAGGCGCTGGACGCGGACTTTGTCGGCTATGAGGACATCCAGAAGATGTGTTTGGATGCGCCGAAGTACGGCAACGACGATGAGCGCGCAGACTTCTGCGTCGGCGAGATCTTCTCTCACGTGGTTGACCAGTTTGAGACGTATGAAACGGCATTTGGCAAAATGACCTGCGGCATGCTGCCGGTATCCGGCAATACCCCGATTGGCCAGTGGGTAGGCGCATTGCCGTCCGGCAGAAACGCAAAAACGCCGCTGACAGACGGCATCGGTGCAACCGGCGGCACTGACATCAATGGCCCGACTGCGCTGCTCAAGTCGGTTTCCCGCATCCCACACGCACGTTACACGCAGGGTACACAGCTCAACATGAAGTTTGAGCCGGAGATGCTCAAGGGAGAGAGCGGCATCGCACACGGCATGAACATGATTAAGACCATGAGCATGCTGGATGTATACCACGCACAGATCAACTGTGTAGACCGCGATACCCTGATTGATGCACAGGTAAATCCGAAGGAGCACAGAGACCTGCTGATTCGCGTTGCAGGCTACACGGCATTCTTTGTCGAACTATCCAAGGAGACACAGGACGAAATTATCGGCCGTACCGAGATCAATAACTGGGCGGGCGGCTGTGGCTGCTAGGCGCAGATAACGCAAATTAGAGAAAAAACCACAAGGAGGCACACGCAATGAGCGTTCCAACCATTTACGATGCAGACAGAAAAGGCACCGTGTTACGCATTGAGCGGTCGTCCGTTCATGACGGCCCGGGACTTCGTACCGTATTGTTTTTGAAGGGATGCCCATTGCGGTGCCAGTGGTGTTCCACACCGGAGAGCCAGAAATTTGAGATTGAGACGAGCGATACCTATTCATATGGCAAGGTGATGACCGTACAGGACGTCATGCGGGAGCTGCGCAAGGATTCCCTGTTTTTCTTTATTTCTACGGGCGGCATCACAATATCCGGCGGCGAGATTCTCGCACAGCCGGAGTTCACGCGGGCAGTTCTTCGCAACTGCCGCGCAGAATGTATGCATACGGCGATTGAGACGTCGTTTTTCGCGCCGTGGGAGACCGTAAAGAGCATTCTGCCGTATGTCAATTTGGCGTTTGTCGATATGAAGTTTTTCTCCAATGACCTGCACAAGCAGTATACCGGCGTGGACAATGAGTTAATCAAACAGAACCTGCTGGCGACCAATGAGCTGGAGGACAAATTTCAGCTTGTCATTCGAACCCCCATCATTCCGGGACTCAATGACTCGGAAGAAGAACTGTGCAAGATCGGAGAATTTTGCACAAAACTAAAAAAGCTCAGCTATGTACAGCTGCTGCCGTATCATAAGCTCGGCACAGCGACCTATGAAAAGCTGGGAAGAACATATGCACTGCCGGATATCAAAAGCCCGACACCGGATCAGATGGCAGGCTATGTAAAGATTATCGAACGGTATGTAGAAAATGTGATTTTCTAAGCAGATCATAGACACTGTTCCCGCAGACGGTGAACAGTGTCTATATCGGTATATACACACACTTTTTTTGATTTAGGATGGTGGAGCATAATGGATCAGAAAGTTAATATTCATGTATTTTATGAATGCAAGGGACAGCACACGCACGAGTATCCGCAGATCCTTGTGCCTCTGCAGGAGCCAATGAAAATCAGTATTGGCAAAATGGAATACGATGTGACGCCGCAGGAGCTTTGCTTTATCCCGACAGGGATGCTGCACCAGTGCAATTATTACGGCAAGCTGCTGGCGATCAATTTATCCGATGATATGGCAGACAGCGGCGAAGTTATCTTGATTTCCAACCCGCTGATTCTTTCCATGCGCGGACAAATTGTTCAGCTTGTCGAATTGATTCAGGCGGAGCTGGAGCAAAATCCGGACAGCACTGCAGTGCGGCATTTGTACAAATATTTGTACAGCAAGCTGATGGAAAACTGCGCAGCACCGTCTATCCAGTACATCAATGAATATTATCATCTGCCGATTACGGTGGATCAGCTGGCTAAAATTGAAAACTACAACGTGACCTATTATTGCGACTGGTTTAAGCAGCAGACGGGATTGTCTCCGAGCTTTTATCTGCGCAATACGCGCATCCAGCGGGCAAAAGAGCTGCTTGTGACGACCAATTTCAGCGTGATGGAAATTGCGGTTATGGTAGGCTACAGCAGCAATTCGACCTTTACGCGCGCCTTTCACAACGTCACGGGCATGACGCCGAAGGCATATCGAGAGTGCCCGTGCTTTAAGAAAACGGTCAGCGTTGTATGATACAGAAAGAATACAAGCTTGTGTTAACCAAAGAACGTTTTTTGCCGGAAGCAGAATTTTCCTGCTTCCGTTTTTTTGCTTGAAATGATATAATAAATAACAACGAGGAGGTGTCAGCGTATGTCGAATCGAATTATCCAGATGAAAAGTGACAAAAGAGAGAAAAGCGTAGCGGATTTGGCGTATCTTTTGAGAGATGAAATCAACGCGGATATGATATTTGGAAAACCGTGCCAGGTGGGCAGCGGAGATGTCGCCCTGCTGTGCTTTGAGCGGCTGTTTTTCCGCAACGGCAGCTATGCGAGTCTGACGATTATGCTAACCGATGATGGGGACGTGCAGACCGCGGATATTGTCGGCTATGGCGGCGGGGAAGGATTGGGAAATTTTAGCTGGGGTGCAAATCGTAGTTTTGCCGAAATGGCGGAAGGAGTTTTGAGAAAACAGGGCTTTCAGACCTATTCTGCCCAAAAGATATAATTATCGTGCAAAAAAGACAAAATCACCTGCGTACAAAGTCAAAGCGCCAGTTCCGGGTTTCCGGTTCTGGCGCTTGTGTATGTTGGAGATTATGCGGCAATCAATGCCCAAATGACGGCGATGACGATAGTTGGGAGCATATTTGCCGGTTTGAATTTTTTGCCCCACACCATGTTGACGCCGACACAGAAAATCAGCATGGAACCGGTCAAAGATAAATTGGCGAGTGCCTGCTCGGTCATAATTGGCTGCAAAAAACTTGCCAAAATCGTAATCGTGCCCTGAAACAATGCGACCGGAATGGCGGAAAAGATACTGCCCTTGCCGAGAGATGCCGTCATGGCACAGACGATAATCATATCAATGACGCCTTTTAGCGCCAGCGTGTGATAATCACCGGAAATACCGTCCTGAATAGAGCCGACAACCGCCATCGCACCGATGCAGACGGTCAGAGAGGTCATGACAAAGGCGTTGACAAATTCGCTGTCATTCGCATTGCCGGTTTTGGCGCGAATCCATTCGCCGAACTGCTCAATGCGCTTTTCAAAATTGCACGCTTCACCGATCAGTGAGCCGACAGCAAAGCATACGACGATCATAATGGTACCGCTGCTCGACAGATTTCCGCCTGAAATTTGCAGCATTTTTTCCATGGCACCGCCCATGCCGACGAACAGCAGACAAAGACCCTGCGATTTGAGCAGGGTCTCCTGAAATCGTCGGTTGAGTCTGCCGCCAAACAGCAGACCCAGCAGCCCGCCGATGATAATTAAGCTGACGTTGATGATTGTTCCTAAGCCTATCAATGAAATTCCTCTTTTTTATCTGGTTTCGTTGTGTTGGAGTAGATTTGCGGGGAGGCAATGACACTGTTGATGCCAAGCTCTTTGCAGAACTGCAAGCCCTTTTCCGTCAATACATATTTTCCGCTGGCACAGATGCGCACATCCGGATTGCTGCGGCGCACCTGTGTGATTGCTACGCCGAGCAGCGTGCCGATGCCAATGTCGTCAAATTCGTTAAACGGTGTTTCATGAAAGCCATATTGATTTCTACCGTCGTTCTGTGCCTTGCCGTATAGCAACCAGCACAGTTCATCGACCTGAAACACAATGACATCCGTAAATTTCGCGAGGTCACCGGCGAAGTAAATCGCACGCGGCGTGGCAATTTCGATGCCGACATCGCAGAGAATGTCGTAATCAATCGCACACTGCGCAATAAATAAATGCTGCTGCTGCGCCTCTCGGCAGCGATTGACGAGCGGCAGCAAAATGGACATTTTTTCAATGCCGCAGGTCTGTGCCGCGTCGAATAATCCGCACAGCATGGATTCAAACAGCATTTCATTGCTGATAATCATGTAATAGCTGAGATCCGGATGCTTGTCCCACACGGCTTTGACACGCGCGCGCAGCCATTCTTCGGTGCAGCCCATAAACTCGCTGAGTTGGTCAAAATCCGAGGCAAGACTGGGAAGAAGGGTTTCTATCGGTCCGTCCGGCAGCCGCACGCACAGCTGCTTCTGGGCATTGTTCCGAAGCTTCTTAAGCCAAGAGGCGGTTTGGCATTCCTGCAGCTGCTTGAGACGCGGATCGTTCGGTGTTTCCGGTTCCAGCAGCAACAGACTTTGCATGAGCAGCCGCTGCGTGTTGTTTTCTGCAATAGATTCTCCGGTTACCATCACACCGCTGGTGTTCTCCGGTGCAGACAGATTTTCATATGCGTTTATCGACGCGATATAGTTCAATGGAAATCACATCCTTTTTATTATAAATAGCAGTCCGTATGCTTGCAAGTGCAAAATAATAAAAAGGTCTGCCGGTATGATCCAGTCATACCAGCAGACCCCCGAACAGTATCAAGGGATACTGTGGATGGTGGACAACATTACATTGCCATGCTGTAAATTTCGGCAGCGATTTCCGGCGTCAGCTTGATGAAATTGCCGTGATTCGGAGCACCGTAGAACATGTTTTCAACCATGCCTGGGATGTCCTCCGGCTTGCCGCCGAGGGAGCTGATAGAATTTGGCATACCCAGTTCATCAAAGAACGCACGCAGCAGCTTGACGCCTTCCATAGCAGTCACTTCCGGATGCTCAAAGTCGTTCTGGCAGCCAAAGATACGGGTTGCGAACTTGACGAACTTTTCCGATCCCTTTGCCTTGATGGCATATTCCATCCAGTACGGGAACAGCAGAGCCAGACCGGCACCGTGGGATGCGCCGTAGTTGATGCCAATTTCATTATCCATGTGGTGAGTGCCCCAGTCCTGCGCACGGCCGACACCAGTGATGTTGTTCTGTGCGACCATAGCAGCCCACATGATATTTGCGCGCGCCTCATAGTCGTTCGGGTTCTTCATGACGCGGCGGCCTTCCTTGAGCATGGTCAGCATGACAGCTTCCAGCATGCGGTCGGTCAGCTCGCAGTCCGGCGTGTCGGAGAAGTAACGCTCCAAGCAGTGTGCGAAGATGTCGGAAACACCGGAAGCGGTCTGATACGGCGGAAGCGTCATCATCAGCTCCGGATTCATGATAGCGAACAGCGGGCGCAGAATATCGCCGTCTGCGCAGCGCTTGTACTGCTTGCCGTCCTCTGTGACAAGGGTGACAACCGAGTCGGTAGAGCCTTCGGAGCCGGATGCCGCGATGGTGACGACACAGCCTACCGGCAGAGCCTCGGTAACCGGACCCTTCTTGCCGCAGTAGTAATCCCAGAAGTCACCGTCATACAGTGCGCCCAGCGCAATGCCCTTTGCAGAGTCCATAACCGAGCCGCCGCCCAGCGGGAGGATGAAATCAACCTTTTCCTTCTTAGCCAGTTCGATGCCTTCATACACCAAATCGCTCAGCGGGGAAGCCTTCACGCCGCCCAGCTCCACGTATTCCAGACCGGATGCTTCCAGAGAAGCCTTTACGCGATCCAAAAGACCGGAACGCTTGACAGAACCGCCGCCGTAATGGATCAGAACTTTATGACCGCCATAACGCTTGACCAGTTCGCCGGTCTGTGCCTCGGTGCCCTTGCCGAATACAAAATAAGTTGGGCTGTAGAAAGTAAAGTTATCCATACAATAAACCTCCTGCGTACATAAAAGTAATCTTAAAATAAATGAACGAATAATGGTAAGTGCTTGAAATCCTTGCCATTATTATAGAAGAAAATCAAGCCGTATAGTGTGCATGCATTCATCTTTTTTTTGCCGAATCTCGACTGCTGTTTGCAGCAAAAAAACCAAGAACAGGGCGCAAGCGCAGCGCGTTTCTTGTCTGGTGTGCACAGAAAACGCAGTCTCCTGCAAGCGGCAAACAATTTGTGAAATCCGGCACAACCTGCGTGAGTTAGGTTTCTTATAATTAAAATAGCGATTCGTATCGTTATTTTTACAGAATGAGCGGATGGGAGGCATATCTATGCAGCAGACACTACAGACATTTTATCAAAATTTGGATCAATATTATGCAGCCGGTGATGTCGATCAGATGGAACGCTTTTTGCTGGAAACGGAGGCACAGTACCGAAAAAACACGGCGGGAGCGGCACAAATCGGCATTGCTGTTTATAATGAGCTGGGTTCTCTGTATCGCGGCATCAGCCGGTATGATGCGTCAATTTCCTCGTTTCAGCACGCGAGACAGCTGGTGGAGAAAGAGATTGGCACGGACAGCGTGCAGTATGCGACAGTGCTCAACAATATGGCGGGAACCTGCCGTTTGATGGGACATTTTGATGATGCGCTCCGGCTGTTTCACATGGCGGAACAGATCTATGCTCATGCCGGAGAAGAACAGAGCTACGCTTATGCGAGCGTGCTCAATAATATGTCGCTGGTCTATCGAGAGCTGGAGGACTTACAGCCAGCCATTGATTATTTGGAAAAAGCGCTGGAAATCATACAGACCATGCCGAATACACAACAGGAAATTGCGATTACCTATAATAATCTGGCGGCGATGTATCGGCTGGCGGACAACACGGCAAAGGCAAAACAGTGCGTTGATTTGGCGATGCAATATTTTGACCAGTGCTGCGAACAAGAAAATGTGCATTATGCCGCAGGACTCAACAGCTTGGCAGGATTTTTGTACGCGGAGTGCGATGACGAACGAGCACTTGAACTGTACCAAAAATCCGCACAGTACACCAAACGCTTTTTTGGAGAAAATATCGAATATGGCATCACGTGCCGCAATATGTACTGGGTATATAAACGGCTGGGAAAACGCACAGAAGCGATGGCGGTGCTGGAAAAAGCGCGGGAAATTTTTGCGCAGGCGCTCGGAGAGGACGATGCCCGCACGTGTGCCGTTGCGGATGATCTGCGCCGTCTGAAGGAAGGAGCCGGCGCATGAACGGGCTGGAACTCGCGCGCTATTATTATGAAACCGCGGGCAAACAGGCGTTAGAACGGCAAGTGCCGGATTTGGTGCCGCGGCTGGCAATCGGACTGGCGGGAGAAGGCTCAGAATGCTTTGGATTGGATGATGAACTGTCCCGCGATCATGATTGGGGGCCGGCGTTTTGCATTTGGATGACGGAGGAGGATTTCGTCAAACATGGCGTACAGGTACAGGCGGTGTATCGCGGTCTGCCGGATGCCGTTGCCGGATTTTCCGTGCGAAAGAGCGGCATCATGAGCAGCGGGCGCGTGGGCTGCCTATGCATCGAGGACTGGTATCACCGGTATACCGGATATGCACACGGGCCGGAGACATTGGCGCAGTGGAGACAGATACCGGAGTCCTTTTTGGCAACGGCGACAAACGGAGAAATCTTTGCCGATCCGCTCGGTGTCTTTATGAGCATTCGACAAAAGCTGCTTGCGTATTATCCGGAGGATATTCGCATCAAGAAAATTGTGGCGCGTGCGGCAACCATGGCGCAGGCGGGACAGTATAACTATCCGCGCTGTGTGCGCCGCGGAGATATCGTGGCGGCACAGCTGGCAATGGCGGAATTTGCTAATGCGACGATGTCCATGGTGTATTTGCTGAACCGGAGATATGCGCCATATTATAAATGGATCCACCGCGGGATGAAAAATCTGGAAAGACTGCCGCGCGTGGCAGTACAGTTGGAAAAACTCAGCCGGGGAGAAGGCGAGGCGCAGGAAATGATAGAAGGCATCTGTCTGAATGTCTCTGCTGAACTGCGCCGTCAGCAGCTCACGACACGGGAGGACACCTTTTTGATTGATCTGTGTGCCGATATGATGCAGCGCATACAAGATCCCAAACTAAGACAGACACACATCATGCAGGAGTGATATATATGGCATTTACTGTGACGCCGCGCGTCAGACGCATAGCAGAAGCAGAATGGAAGCTGTTTGAACAGGTGCACAATATCGGCGGCCGCGCATCGTGTCAGGACAGTCCCGATACCTTTTTTATTATGCGCAGCAGCCAGCTGATGGCGTGGAGTGAAGCAATGCAGGAGAGCTATTGGAACGATCTTATCACAGCGACACAACAAGGGCGCAATCTTTTGACGGAGAAATACGCGTATATGATGGCGCGCACCAGTCCGGCAGAATTTTTCCGCATTCGCAGCCAGCTTCCGGCGCGGCTGCCGGAAAAGGACACATACATTGATGCGATCTGTGCAGTCAGTGCCGCATGGCAGGAACAGCTCGCACAGCAGTATCCGCATCTTGTAGGGCGCGGCAGAGCCATTCGCAAAGAGACGGACAGTCTGTATGAAACTTCCTTTGAGACGTATCTGTGGGGAGAGCTGGCGACATATTCTCTGGATACCGTGAAGCTGTACCACGCATATATTCAGCAGTTGGAAGCGCAGGGAGAGAATCTGTGTGAGATGATTTTGCAAAATACCGTGCAGCAGCTCGGCTATGCATCGCTGACAGAGGCAGAAGTGAAACTGGCAGGAGGATCATCGTGAATGAAATAAAAAAACGAGAAAACATCGAAATCTTCGGTGCTGCAGAGAACAACCTAAAACATATCAACGTGACGATTCCAAAAGAGAAGCTGGTTATTTTTGCGGGTATTTCCGGATCGGGAAAAAGCTCGTTGGCGTTTGACACCATTGCTGCGGAGAGCAATAGACAATGGCAGGCATCCTATCCCATGTTTTTGCGTCAGCGTCTGCCGCGATACGAAAAGCCGAAAGCGGATGCGATGTACAATCTGACACCGGCAATTGTTGTCGATCAGAAAGCGTTTGGCGCGAATGTTCGTTCGACGGTTGGAACGGCGGTGGATGTCGCACCGCTCATTCGGCTGTTGTTTTCCCGTGTGGGTCAGCCGAGTGCCGGCGGCTCCATGGCGTATTCGCTGAATCATCCGCATGGCATGTGTCCGGAATGCACTGGTCTCGGCGAAAAAGTAATGCTGGACGAGAGCAAGCTGTTTGATATGGATAAGAGCATCAACGAGGGTGCGATTCGGTTCAGTCAGTTTTCCGGCGGCAGCTGGCAGGAGTTTTATTATAAATTCAATCCGCTGTACAGCGCGGATAAAAAACTCAGAGATTTTACCAAGCAAGAGTGGAAAGCACTTCGCATTGGGCCGGATGAACCGCTGGTTATGGATTTCATTCGCAACAATACGGGACAGGTTTCCAAGCTGCCGTATGAGGGCGTTGTCACGCGATTTAATCGGTTGTATTTGAACCGAGATATTTCTAAGCTGCGCAAGAGCGTGCGCGAGGAAGCCATGCAGTTTATCAAAAAAGGTTTGTGTTCGGCATGCGGCGGCAGCGGACTCAATCCAAAGGCATTGGCTTCCAAAATCAATGGATATACCATTCGTGATTATCATGACATGCAGATCAGCGATTTGATTCCGGTACTCGAAGCCATTGACCATCCGCTCGGTAAGTCTATCGCCGGTCAAATTCTTGTGTGCCTGCATCACATGATGGACGTGGGATTGGGATATTTGAGCTTGTCGCGCCGCACAGATACGATGTCAGGCGGAGAATCGCAGCGTCTCAAAATGGTGCGTCATTTGGGCAGCAGCCTGAGCAATATCACCTATATTTTTGATGAGCCAACAGCCGGCCTGCATCCGGCTGATGCGCAAAAAATCGGAAAGCTGCTGCTTGCTCTGCGTGACAATCACAATACAGTGCTGGTCGTAGAGCACAGCCGTCAAATGATAGAGCTTGCGGATCATGTCGTTGAGATGGGGCCGCTGGCGGGCGCACAGGGCGGACAAGTGATCTTTCAAGGTACGGTGGAACAATTAAAACAGACGGACACATTGACCGCAGCTTGTATGCGTGAGAAAATCGCGCTCAATACCCATCCGCTGCCATGGACGCAGAGCTTTTCGCTGGAACATGTGTCAAGAAACAACTTAAAAGATGTATCTGTCGAGATACCCAAGGGGATTCTCACTGCTGTCACCGGTGTTGCCGGTTCCGGCAAGAGCAGCCTGATTCGACAGGAGTTTGTCGAGCGGTATCCGGACTGCATTGTCATTGACCAGAAGCCAATTGGCACGTCTGCACGTTCCACACCGGCAACATATACCGGTGTGATGGATGATATTCGCAAGTTGTTTGCCAAGGAAAACGGTGTCAGTGCACAGTGGTTCAGCTTCAATTCCAAGGGCGCATGCCCCGTGTGCAAGGGAAAAGGAGAGATTTTGCCGGATGTCGCGTTTGCAGATCCGGTCGCCATCCTGTGTGAGGAGTGTATGGGCAAACGATATAATCCGATGGCGCTCAGCTATCCATATCAAGGCAAGAACATCGAGGAAGTCATGTCACTGACCATTCATCAGGCGTTGGAATTTTTTCCGCAGCCTAAAATTCATGAACGTCTGCAGTGTATGCTGGATGTTGGCTTGGGATATATGACGCTGGGACAGCCGACAAGCACGCTGTCTGGCGGCGAAGTTCAGCGTCTGAAGCTGGCGAGCGAGCTGCACAAGCAGGGCAATGTGTATGTGCTGGATGAACCGACGACGGGGTTGCACAATCAAGATGTTGCCCGCCTGCTCCAGCTGCTGCGCCGTATAGTGACGGCGGGCAATACGGTGATTGTCGTGGAGCACAGACAAGAATTGCTTGCGCAGGCGGATTGGATCATTGATTTGGGGCCGGAAGGCGGCAGAAAGGGCGGCAAGGTGATGTTTACCGGAACGCCGGAACAATTGCTTGCGTGCGCGGATTCTCTGACCGGACAGTATTTGCGGAAAAATAGCATGGTTTGACATCTTCCTATGAACAAGTGAAAGGTGCAAGAAAACTTGAGTTGCCGGACAGCATGTGCTGTTTTGGCTTTTCCGTTTCGTCAGGCGAGAAACAGCACAAAAACGGAGAAGCAAAGCACACATGTTTTCTGCGCTGTGTGTATAATAGAATTATACAAAAACAAAAGATACGCAAGTATAGCTGCCTGTTTCCGGTGTCTGAAGAAAAGCGGTTCTTTGCTATGGCTTTCCCATTTCCCATGTGCAGATCTCCTCGTTGTATTTTATAGCGAACGAAAAAAAGAATGATCTTCAGACAATCCGATGTATAAATCCTGTTTTTGTTTGTCGCTTGGCTGAGCCGGATCCGGCTCAGCCAGACAGACAAAACAGCAGCATGCCCACCTTTCTGATGGACAAATTCTTAAAAATGCATCTTTTTTCTCCTTATTTTGCTGCATTTTCATCGACACTGTGAATTTGCCCCTCAGTTCCTAAATACGACCGGCACAGAAAAGGTCTCCGCCAGCATTTTGCTATGGCAGAGACCTCTGTGCTGTCCTTGCTGACAAATTATAGCACAACGCAAAAGCACGCAGGTTCCATTTCGGAAACCTGCGTGCTTTTGCATCATATGGAAAAACAACAAAAACTGCACATGCTGATTTTTTCGAAAAAAATTACGTCTTTTTTCGCCGTCTGCCGCATAGACATAGAGCACAAAGCAATGTCAGGAGGGAACTCTGTGAAAGGACAGCCGGAAGAACGAGCCATCCAGCTGGCACAGTATCTGGTAGAAACGGGAGCGACTGTGCGGCAAACCGCTGCGAAATTCGGCGTGAGCAAGTCCACCGTGCACAAAGATATTACGGAGAGATTATATCATCTCAATCTGCCGCTGTATACGCAGGCGCATGAGGTGTTGATGAAAAACAAAGAGGAGAGACATATCCGCGGCGGCATGGCAACGAGAAAGAAATATCGCGGAGAATAACAAATACGGGAACTGGCAGCAGTTCCCGTATTATAATCAAGAGAAGATGAGATAAAATGGATTAGTCCTGTTCAAACAATTCGTGCATGCAGTTGCGGCAGATATTTTTGCCTTTGAATTGAACAATGTCCTTGGTGTTGCCGCAAAAGATGCAGTCCGGTTCATATTTTTTTAATACGATTTGCGGGCCGTCCACATAAATTTCCAGAGAATCCTTGACTGCAATGTTTAAGGTTCTTCGCAGTTCGATGGGAAGAACAATGCGGCCGAGCTCGTCAACTTTGCGGACAATTCCTGTTGATTTCATAATAGTAATATTCCTCCATAGAAAACACATAGTTTAAGTATAAATGATACGATAAGAAGAAAGCCGAACATCGGCGGGAGAAAGGCGTGAAACGCATGATGAATGGTTTATGGGCAGGCATGATGATCCTTGCCTGTGCAACTGCCTGCATAACGGGGAGAACAGCAGAGCTGTCCGCGGCCGTGACGCAAGGGACGGAGCAGGCCGTCACGCTTTGTCTGGCACTGGTCGGCGTCATGGGATTGTGGTCGGGAATTCTGGAACTGATGCAGAAATCCGGCATCTGCAAGGGGCTGACAGTCCTGCTGCGCCCGATTTTGTGCCCGCTGTTTCCGCGTGCCTCGCAGGACACAGAGACCATGGAAGGCATTGCGGCCAATGTCACGGCGAATCTGATGGGGCTGAGCAATGCGGCGACGCCGATTGGCCTGCGTGCCGGAAAGCGGTTGTATGGGCTGTACGGTGCGGCTGGAACGCCGGATGAAGTATTGACGTTTGTTGTGCTTAACACAACATCTATCCAACTCATACCGACAACGGTTGCCGCAGTGCGTGCAGCGCTGGGGGCAGCCCAGCCGTTTGATATCATGCCGGCGGTATGGGGCGCGTCGATTTGCTCGGTTGCTGTTGGCTTGGCCGCAGCACGGCTGTTTGCCCGCCTGCAGGCGCATGGGGAAACCATATGACAGACCTGTTTCTTCCGCTGCTTCTGGCGTGTACGGCGGGATATGCCCTGTATCGGCGTGTAGACCTCTTTCCGACGCTCCTTTGCGGTGTAGAAAAGGGACTGCGCACGGCGCTGCATATTTTGCCGACCATGATTGTCATTCTGACGGCAGTGCGCATGCTGCGCGTGTCGGGATTTGTCGACCTGATGGGACAGGCCTGTCGGCCGCTGCTGCAGCTGACAGGCATTCCGGAAGAATGCGCGGCGCTGCTTTTGCTCAAGCCAATCAGCGGAAGCGGCGGGCTGGCGCTCGGACAGGACATTATGCGCACCTGCGGCGTAGACAGCGTGCAGGGAAGAACTGCCGCGGTGATGCTCGGCGCGTCAGAAACGAGTCTGTATACCATCAGTGTGTACTGCGGATACTTGGGATTGAAGAAAACGCGGTACGCCATTCCTGCGGCATTACTTGCAGATTTTGCCGCTTTTGTTTGCGCGGCGTGGTTTGTTCGTATATTGTATTAACTGGAGAAAATGGATGGAATCTCCAAGTATGTATTCTATTATGACGTAGATTTTCGTCTGTTTCAATATGAAAACGAACTATCCTGTTTTGCATAGGGAATTTTCTGATATTGAACAATGATGACAATGAAAACAAGGAGTAAATTGTAAAAAACATATAAAATAATTTCCAAATCAAGGAAAAGTTGTAAAATTTAATAGAAAAATATGTAAAAATCTGTAAAGAGAGTTGCGCAAAATTGCGAAAAAATCTCAAAAAAATATACGAAAAATGTCTCAAATAAAACAGTTTTGAAGAAAATCCTGTGCGGCATCGCAACGTGCAAAACGAAAAAAATCCCCCGTAACGAGGTGTTACGGGGGATGGAAAACAAAGGGATGTTTTTACTTAATCTTCAGCTCGCCGCCAGGAACTTCCGGACCAAACGGATACTTGTACGTAAAGAATCCGCGGCCGGACTTCTGACCGAGCAGGCCAGCGCGAACCATCTTACGCAGCAGCGGATGCGGATGATATTTCGGATCGCCGGTTTCTTCATACATGTTGGACAGGTCGGACAGAATGTCGTCCAGACCAACCAGATCAGCGGTATGAAGCGGGCCAACCTTCATGCCGGCACCCAGCTGCATAGCACGGTCAATGTCAGACGGGCTTGCAATGTTGTCTGCATAGATGCCGATAGCCTCGTTGATTTCCGGAATCAGAATACGGTTTACAACGAAACCAGCACCCTCGTTTACAACGATCGGATGCTTGTCAACACCCTTCATGATGTCAACAACGGTGTCAATAACAGCTTGATCGGTGCTAATGGTGCGGGTAATCTCAACCAGCTTCATGATATGAGCTGGATTAAAGAAATGCACACCGAGGATGTGATCGGCACGATGCGGAACAGCGCGAGCGATCTCAGAGATCGGCAGCGCGGAGGTGTTGGTACCAATGATGCAGTCCTCATCCAGAATGGTGTCCAGTTGCTTGAGCAGGGTAACCTTATCATCCAGATGCTCGTTGATGCACTCCAGAACCAGTGCGGAGCCAGCGGCATCCGAGCACATATTGGAGATTGTGATGCGGGCGAGAGCTGCGTCGCTCTCTTCCTTGGTCAGCTTGCCCTTTTCTACACCGATTGCCAGATCGGCAACGATGCGGTTCAGGCTTCCGGTTGCATGGTCGCGGTTGGTATCAATCATGACAACGTCATGACCGCCCTTGATCAGTACTTCCGTGACACGAGCGCCCATTACGCCAGCGCCAATGACGCTAATTTTCATACTATCGCCTCTTCCTGTCTACCGTAGATTACTTGATGGTCAGGTCGCCGCCAGGGATTTCCTTGCCGAACGGACCGTCGTAAGTAAAGAAGCCCTTGCCGGTCTTCTGACCCAGCAGACCAGCGCGAACCATCTTCTTCAGCAGCGGATGCGGGCGATACTTTGCATCGCCGGACTCGCGGTACAGCGTTTCCATGATAGCCAGGTTTACATCGTGACCAACCAGGTCGCCGGTGTGAAGCGGGCCGGAACGCAGACCAGCGCCCAGCTGCATAGCCAGGTCAATGTCAGACGGGGAAGCGATGCCGTCAGCGTAGATGCCGATTGCCTCGTTAATCATCGGGATCAGGATACGGTTTACAACGAAGCCTGCGCCCTCGTTAACAGCGATCGGGGTCTTGCCGAGCGTCTGCATCAGCTCATAGGTGGTCTTAAATGTCTCGTCGTCGGTCAGCATGGAACGGGTAACCTCAACCAGCTTCATGATGTGAGCCGGGTTGAAGAAGTGTACGCCGATAACCTTTGCTGCACGTGCCGGAACAGCGCTTGCAATTTCTGTGATGGACAGCGCAGAAGTGTTGGTACCAATGATGCAGTCCTTGTCAAGAATGGCATCCAGATCCCTCAGCAGGTCTTCCTTCAGATCCATTCTCTCCAGAATAACTTCCATGACGAACTGGGAACCAGCTGCGTCCTGACGGTTGATGGACAGGGTCAGGTTTGCCATTGCAGCATCCATTTCTTCCTGTGTCATCTTGCCGCGCTTTACAGCACCTGCAAGGTCGCCCTCAATACGCTTCTTACCGCCTTCGCAGAACTGCTCCTTGATATCGATCATCGTAACCGCATGACCGGCCTTCAGGAATACTTCTGCAATACGGGCACCCATGTTACCTGCGCCAAATACAGAAACCTTCATTATTTCAATCTCCTCTATTTATCGATCAATTCCCTAAAAAAAATTACTTGTTCTTGAATACCTTCGGCTCGCGGCTCTTCTCAACGAAGTGCTTCATAGCGTATTTCTGATCCTCGGTAGCGAAGCACTGTGCGAAGCAGTTGCCCTCGAACTTCAGAGCGGAATTGATGTCGGTCTGCATACCAACGTTAACAGCTTCCTTAACCAGGGAAACAGCGATCGGAGCCTGTGCAGCGATCTCGTCAGCCAGCTTCATAGCCTCGTCCATCAGGGTTTCGATCGGGTAAACGTAGTTAACCAGACCCATATCCAGAGCGTCCTGAGCGGTATAGTTGCCACGAGCAGTGTACAGGATTTCCTTTGCCTTGCCCATGCCTACCAGACGAGCCAGTCTCTGGGTGCCGCCGCAGCCCGGGGTGATGCCCAGACCAACTTCCGGCTGGCCAAAGGTAGCGTTCTCAGAGCAGATACGGATGTCGCAGGACATAGCCAGCTCTACGCCGCCGCCCAGGCAGAAGCCGTTGATAGCAGCGATAACCGGACGCTTGAAGTTCTCAATCTTCCAGCAAACGCGGTTGGAATTGTTGCCGAAGAACTTGCCTTCTTCAACGGTCATGGTGGACATCTGGGAAATATCAGCGCCAGCTACGAAGGACTGAACAGTCTTGCCCTTCTTGTTGACACGGGAAGAACCGGTCAGGACAACACAATATGCGTCTTCCATTGCAGCGACAGTATCAAAAGCCTCTTCCAGCTGTGTGTACATGTCGGTGCTCAGTGCGTTCATTGCCTGCATATGCTCGATGGTAATGACTGCTACATTACCCTTTTTCTCAACTTTAACGTCAGTCATTGTTGTAGCTCTCCTTCATATTTTTATGTTGTTTGTTTTGGAAAAACGAATATGCTAAGAAAGCGGGATGGGTGCACAGCACCCTCCCGTGTTCTTATTTCACGATACTTACTTGCAAAGCTCGTCGCGCTCGAGGATGATAGCTTCGCCCATGCCGCCGCCGATGCACATGGTAGCCAGACCATAGGTAGCATCACGCTTGATCATTTCGTACAGCAGGGTGGTAGAGATACGGCAGCCAGCTGCACCGATCGGGTGACCCAGAGCGATAGCACCGCCGTTTACGTTTACCTTGTCCATATCGAAGCCGAGGGTGCTGTTTACTGCACAAGCCTGAGCAGCAAATGCCTCGTTGGATTCGATGACATCCAGATCGTCAACGGTCAGACCTGCACGCTTCAGAGCCTGACGGGTGGACTCGATCGGGCCGATACCCATGATGGACGGATCGCAGCCTACGGAACCGTAAGACTTAATCTTAGCCATCGGCTTCAGGTTGTGAGCCTTTACGTAATCCTCAGATGCCAGAACCATGTATGCAGCAGCGTCGTTGATGCCGGAAGCGTTGCCTGCGGTTACCGTGCCGCCGTCCTTCTTGAATGCCGGACGCAGCTTCTGGAGACCTTCCAGTGTGGTGCCTTCGCGCGGATGCTCGTCGGTATCAAATACGATGGTCTGCTTCTTCTGCTTTACTTCAACCGGAACGATTTCGTCCTTGAACTTGCCAGCCTTGATGGCAGCAACAGCCTTCTGCTGGGAAGCCAGTGCCAGCTCGTCCTGCATCTCACGGGTAATGCCGTACTGCTCAGCTACGTTCTCTGCAGTGATACCCATGTGGTAGCCGTTGAAGACGTCCCACAGACCATCGTTTACCATCAGGTCGACCATGGTAACGTTGTTCATACGAGCGCCCCAACGAGCTTCCTTCAGAACGTACGGTGCGGTGGACATGGACTCAGCGCCGCCAACCAGAACAACCTGGTCATCGCCGGACTTGATGAGCTGAGCGCCCAAGCTCATGCAGCGCATAGAGGATGCACAAACCTTGTTTACGGTGATAGACGGGGTGGTGATCGGCAGACCAGCGCCTACAGCGATCTGACGGCCGATGTTCTGGCCCTGGCCGCCCTGCAGCACGCAGCCGGTGAGGGTCTCGTCGATGTCGTTTACGTCGATGCCTGCCTGCTCGATAGCAGCCTTAGCAGCGGTTACGCCGAGGGTCTTTGCAGTTACGCCCTTGAGGGTCTTGCCGTAAGAACCGATCGGGGTTCTCTTAGCAGAACAAATATAAACATTCATTTGCCCAATTCTCCTTTTTCTTCTATACAGAAAGCTAATGAAAATAAATATCGGAGACAGGATCGGTTTTGAACCCTGTCCCCGATACCATTGTACATGATAAAACGGAAATTCACAAGGTTTTTATGGCAAAAGGTTCAAAATTGACGAAATTTTACCATTGAAAATCGTGCGAAATCCTATGACGATACTGCAAAATGCAGATTAGTCGTTAGCAAGACCCATGGTCTCGTCACGGAAGATACGGGAATCCATCAGCTTGATGGTGCCGTCCTCCTGATAAGCGATCTTCGGCTCGAACTCCATCTGATCCAGAATCTGAGTCTGCAGGTCGATGCCCGGTGCAATCTCGATCAGGGTAACGCCTTCCGGACGCAGTTCGAATACTGCACGCTCGGTGATGTACAGAACCGGCTGATGTACCTTGTTTGCGTAGATACCAGAGAAGGTGATGTGCTCAACCTGGTTTACAAACTTCTTTTTGCCGCCCTCCTGGGTGATAACCAGCTTGCCGTCCTCGCACTTGGTGCGCAGACCCTTTGCAGTAAAGGTACCGCAGTAGCAAACCTTCTTTGCGTTCTGGGTGATGTCGATGAATCCGCCTGCACCTGCCAGACGGGTGCCGAACTTGGATACGTTCAGGTCGCCGTTCGGAGCAGTTTCAGCCAGACCCAGGAATGCGATGTCCAGACCGCCGCCCTGATAGAAGTCAAACTGTACGTTGTGCGGCAGAATAGCCATGGAGTTTGCAGCAGCGCCGAACTGGGTTCCGCCGTACGGTACACCTGCGATGGAACCAGCCTCTACGGTCAGAGTCATGGAATCGGAAATGCCCTCTTCAGCAGCAACGTTTGCAATCTTCTCCGGTGCGCCGGTGCCAAGGTTTACGATAGCGTCCTTCGGCAGCTCCATAGCAGCACGGCGAGCAATAACCTTCTTTGCATCCAGCGGGATGGACGGGATAGCGTCAACCGGAATGCGGAATTCGCCGGTCAGTGCGCCGTCATACGGCATGCCGAGGCACTGCATGTTCTCTTCGTCAGAGCCGACAACAACGCAGTCAACATAGATGCCCGGGATAGCAACGAGCTTCGGATCCAGAGAACCACCCTGAACGATCTTCTCAACCTGTACGATAACCTTGCCGCCAGAGTTCTTACAAGCCTGAGCCATAGCGGTAACGTCCAGCGGGCCGATTTCGCGATGTACGGTGCAGTTGCCAAACTCATCGCAGTAGGAACCGCGCAGGAATACAACGTCGATCGGGAAGCCCTTGTACAGCAGGCGCTCTTCGCCTTCGATCTCGATCAGCTTAACCAGATCTTCCTTGGTGCAGTCGTTCAGCTTGCCGCCGCCGTTGCGCGGGTCAGCGAAGGTGTACAGACCAACATGGGAGATCGTGCCGATGTTGTGAGCTGCAATGTCACGGTACATGTGGGAGATAATGCCCTGCGGCAGGTTGTAAGCCTCGATCTTGTTGTTCAGAGCGAGTTCACCCAGCTTCGGAGCACGATCCCAGTGACCGCCGATAACGCGCTTAACCATGCCTTCATGGCCGTAGTGGTCGCCGCCGGTGCCGTCACGATGGCCCTGACCTGCTGCGAAAAACAGGGTCAAATCCTTCGGATGACCGGTCTCCAGAAAACGCTTCTCCAGAGCAATGGACAAGGTTTCCGGGCAGGCACAGCTTACAAAACCGCCGGTAGCGATGGTATCGCCGTCATTTACGCGCAGAGCAGCCTCTTCTGCAGAGACAATCTGTACTTTCTTCATTGGTATCAAATCCTTTCTCTATTAAACGATTCATTCCAGACACAAGCATCTGAAAATAAATCCTGTTTACAACTTAATGCGCACAAAGCGCGGTGATGCGCTGTGCGGCATGATCCGCTTCGTTCTGACTGGCACAGACGATACGGTGGGTTGCCGAAATGTCCTCATACAGATATGGACATCCGGTGCATCCGCGCAGGATGAGCAGTACATCGTACTGTTCGCCATCTCTGGGCAAGGAGAAATCGGCCACACCCGCAAGGGTCTCGGCAATGTTGCGGTAGGCGGCACCGCGATCGTACATCGGATTGCAGCCGCCGCAGAATTTTACAGCACAGTGAAGCATAAAAAACCTCAAATGATTAGGAAGAATGAACAAACGGACAGACAGGCACCCACAGAGAATACCCTATGAGTGCCTGTTGTCACAATAAATTATTGTCTAAGATTCAGCACCGTTTGTCAGAAACACTTAGTCGATGCGAGCAATCGCCTTAGCGAGAGCCTTCTTCTGCTCCATGTTAGCCTGACGAGCGATCATGATGCGCTGAGCCTGCGGGGAACCAGCACCGTGCATGGACTCCGGCAGGTAACCAACAGCAGCAGTACCCATGGTCATGTTCTCGATCAGACGCAGAACGCGCATGCGATCCTCGGTCGGAACGGAAGCAACACCCTTCAGGTACTTCTCGATGTACGGCTTCAGCTCCGGATTGCGGTAGTCAGCTTCGGACGGCTGGGTTACCATCAGGCCGCCTGCCAGATCCTGTGCCAGACGAGCGATGTCATACGGGAAACGGGTTACGTTCTGCTTGCAGACGTTAGCCAGCAGCAGGTTGATCAGGTAGTTGCCAGCCTTGGTCGGAGCACCCTGAGAGGAGCAAGCGATGCCGCAAGCATACAGGGTTTCGTTCAGGTGAATCATCTCGATGATCTTGTCCTTGACATGGGAAGCCTTTGCACAGCCTGCCATCTCAACTGCCAGCTGGGTAGCGCCGATCAGGACGTCACCTACACCAACCTTGCAGCCGCCGTAGGACTGACGATGATAGCCTGCGAAACGCTCTACGATCATGCCGGCGAACTTTACTTCACCGTTCAGGAAGATGCGATCGTTCGGTACGAATACGCGGTCGAAAATAACCAGAACTTCGTGGCCGCCGTATACCTTGTTGCCAACGTCGATGTCGTTGTACTCCTCGGTCTTACGGGTGTCGCAGGACTGACGGCCGTAAATCAGGGTGATGCCTTCGGAATCGGTCGGAACAGCAAAGGAAATTGCGTAATCCTCGTCGCCCTCACGCATGGAGATGGTCGGCATAACCAGAACTTCGTGGGAGTTTACGAAACCGGTCTGATGTGCCTTAGCGCCGGTTACATATACGCCGTCCGGAGTGCGCTCTACAACGTGCAGGAACAGATCCGGATCTGCCTGCTTGGACGGAGCCAGACCGCGGTCGCCCTTTACGTCGGTCATTGCGCCGTCAACTGCCAGATCTTCGTCCTGTACGCGGGTCAGGAACTTGACAAAGTTCTCATGATACTTGGTGCCGCATGCCTCGTCGATTTCGTAGGTGGAAGAATAAACAGCGTTCATTGCGTCCATGCCTACACAGCGCTGGAAACATGCTGCTGTCTTCTGACCCAGCATACGCTGCATCTTAACCTTCTTGATCAGGTCGTCGGTGGACTGATGCATGTGGGTGAAGCGGTTTACCTTCTTGCCGGTGATGTTGGAGGTAGCAATCATCAGATCTGCGTACTGCGGATCCTCTGCTGCCTCATAGGTTGCTGCGAAGGAGTTCAGAGACGGGCGGATTACCGGATCGTCTACCGGATTCTCTACCTTCTTGCCGAACATCCACAGATTGAGGTTCAGCTTGCGCAGGGACTCAATATACTGTTCTTTGGTCATCATGGTGATCAAAATCCTTTCTCTAGTCGTCTCTCTCTTAAATATATATTCAAGCGAAAATCAACGTGTTTTATGTAGCAAAAGCGCAGCGAGTACCGCGGACGATACCCGCTGCGTTTCACAAGCTAACGGTTATAGTGTTGGGTTCCAACGGAACGGGAAGCTTAGAAGCACTCCTTGTATACGCGCTCGGACAGCTCAACGCTCCACGGACGGTAAGAGTTGGTGATCAGGCGCTGCTGGTTAGCCTCAACAGACTGAGCAAATGCCTTGATGTCCTCTTCCTTGAAGCCGTACTCATGCAGCGGCTTCAGATGCAGAACCTTCTCCAGAGTTACGTTCAGGGTGCGCAGAGCGTCGTCCTTGGAGCAGCCCAGGCAGCGAGCAACGATTTCCTTGAACTTGCCCAGCTCGCCAGCCGGCTCGTACTCTTCGTACATCTCCAGGATCTTGCCGAACAGTGCGTAGTTGGACTCGCCGTGCGGTACATGATAGGTGCCGCCGAGCGGGAAGGACATACCATGAACGGTAGCGCAGCCAGCCTTCAGGAATGCGATGCCTGCGAACAGGGAAGCATGTACGAACTCACCCAGGTAATCCATGCGAGCGTCCGGACCTTCCAGAGCGATGCGGCGGAAGCCTTCCAGAATCATCTCCATAGCCTTTACGGAGAACATCTCAGAAGTGGTGGTCTTACGATGCGGGGACAGGAAAGACTCGGTTGCATGAATCAGAGCGTCGATAGCAGAAGCTGCGAACGGCTTGTACGGCAGGGTCTTCAGCAGATCCGGTACCAGGCAAACCTTGTTCGGGATGATATCGTCGGATACCAGACCCAGCTTGGTGTCGCCGCCAGTCAGCTTGCCGTCCTTCTCGTCCTTTACGATAGCAACGGAAATGTTGGTAACTTCGGAACCGGTGCCGCAGGTGGTCGGGATAGCGATAACTTCCTTCTCATGTACAACCGGCTCGCGCTTGAAGTACAGCTCATGTACGGAATTCGGACGCTTGCAGCCCAGCAGCTTGCACAGGTCCATGATAGCGCCGCCGCCTACTGCGATAACGCGATCGTAAGAATCGTACGGAATAGCCTCGTACATGGTCTCGATCATAGCCTCGGACGGCTCGCCGCCGCCGAACTTCTCCTGGAATACGAAGTTACACTTCAGACCCAGTTCCTCCATGAACGGCTTGTAGATAAACTCGTTGGTCAGAACGCAGTCTCTCTCACCCAGCTTGAATTCCTCAGCGAATCCCTTGAAATCATCGAACTTGTAAATGGTCGGCGCGATTACGATTTCTCTCTTGTCGGCCTGCAGAGCCTTGCTAAAAGCATCCATATTTAACATCTCCTATAAAAATTTCTGTAGAACAAAAGGTCAGACGAACCTTTTGTCCAAAACTTGAGCGGATTGTTTGATACCCTCGCTTCTAATTGTATCAAAAGATAAACGAAACTTCAACAGAAAGTGATAAAGTTACAAGAAAAAATATCTTGCCGCCTCGACACAATCGGCGAAGGGAAACCCGCACCTTCCTATGTACCTACATTTTATACTAATGTTACAACTTTGTAAATCATTTTTTCAAAAAAAGTTGTGTAAAACGTGGAGACAATTACCAGAAAAACCTGATTTTCTGGTAAAAGCATTTGGATTCATGCGCACATGATGGTGATATACGGGAAGATTGCGCAGAATGCGGCGGAAAAATGGTACAATTTTGTCGGAGAGACGAATTTTCTGCACCGGACTGGGATTTATTCCTTATGCGCAGTGCGGTCTGCCGGCGGAGCAAAAGAAATTCCAAACAGTTGGTTGTCTTATACAAATTCTATGGTATAATTAAGAATCATACTTGTTCAATGCAATTGGAAATGCAAATAGGTGACGAAATATGAAATTTTTAACAGCACAGGGACACTTCGGTGTGCTTGACGGAAGACAAATCCGGTTTGAGGATGGTCTCAATGTATTGTATCTCCCCAACGAGGGCGGCAAGACGACGCTGTGCAATTTTCTGCGCGTGATGCTGTACGGCATCAACACCAGCAAGCGCGACACCCGCAATCAACTGTCGGACAAGACGCGGTTCCGTCCGGTGGACGGAAATCCGATGAGCGGTCTGTTACAGTTGGAGTGGAAGGGCAGAGAGATTATTATCAGCAGACAGACCGGCAAGGGTACGGCGCCGATGCAGGAATTTTCGGCGGTATATGCCGACACCGGCGAACCGTGTGAGGAGCTGACGGCAAAAGACTGCGGCAAGATATTAACCGGTGTCAGCGAGGAGGGCTTTCAGTCCTCTGCTATGCTGGACGGACAGGATCAGGCACTTTCCGCGGAGGAGCTGGAACAGCGCATGCTCGAGCTTTCGACGTCCGGCGACAATGCGGCGGCGTACTCCAGTGCGATTTCTCAGCTGGATCAGTGGAAGAATGCACTGCGCGGAACGGGAAAACGCGGCAGATATGCGGCGGTCGAGCAGGAGCTGGACGACATCAACCACGCCGTATCGCGGCTGGATGATCTGACGGCGCAGATTGCAGCATATGAGGCGCAGATACCGGCGGCGGAAAAAAATGTCGCAGATGCCGAGCAAAAGCAGCAGGAAGCGACAGAGGCATTTACGCTGTTGTTTGTGGCAAAGAGAGAAGCTGCCGAGCGGGAAGAACGCCAAGCGCGGGACAAGCTCGCAGAATTGAGAGAACATCTGGTTGCGGATTCTTTGCTGAACGAGGCGGAAACGCTGGCACCGATTTATGCGGAGGCAAAGCAGGCGTTTGATGCCGCCAGTGCAGAGCTGGAAGAAGTCACAGAGAATTATCAACAGTGGCAGGAAGATATTGACCACACAGAGGAAGATTACAGCCAAAGCTCCAGCAGCATTTCGGACATTCACATTCGCGGATGGTCGATGGCAGTTGCCATTGCGCTCGGTGTGCTGGCGGTTGTCAGCCTGTTGGGCTTGGTGCCGTTCGGTCCTCTGACGGCGTATATGCCATACGTATTCTCCGTGCTGGCGGTTGTCTTTCTCATTGTGACGTTTATGGGAAGCACACAGACGCTGGACACGCCGCCGATGGATTTTGATGAAGAACGCGTCAAGCTGCACAAGCGCAGACAGCAGGCCATTGCCCGTGTCGAACAGACGACGGAAAAGCTCACACATATACAGGATAAATTCCAAAAGGTTTTGCGGGAGATGAGTCCGGAACTTTGCGCCGATGACAGTGAGGAACTGGTTGTCTTTATCGCGCAGGCGAGAGAGCGCAACAAACAGTACATCGCGCGGCAGCAGGAGCATGAAGATCTCAAGCACCAGTATTTGGATATTCTGGAAAAGACGGGTCCGGACGGCGAAGTTCGTGTCCGCATGAACAAAGCGAAAGAGCAGGCAGAGCAGGCGCGGCAGCACAACAATGCGCTGCACGAAGCCATTGCACTGTGCAAGGGCAAAAAAGAAGAAATCGGTGAGCGCAGTTCGCTGTGTGCACAGCGCAGCCGTCTGCAGGAGGAACGCGAAAACATTCTCTGGCAGCTGGATGCCATCCGGCTGGCAAAGGAATCGCTGGTGCAGGCGCATGCCGAGCTGACCGGCCGCGTATCTCCGCAGATCAACAAGCTCGCTGAACAGTATCTGCGCACGCTGACCGCAGAGCGCTATACGGCGATGCAGCTGTATACGGATTTGGAAGCGACCTGCCGCAGAGAAAACAGCGCGGTGGAAATGGATCGCCTGCGGCTGTCCACGGGCACCCGCGATCAGCTGTATTTGGCACTGCGTCTTGCCGTGTGCAAGGTGCTGCTGGACAAGACGGATGAGAGCGTTCCGCTGATTTTGGATGATCCGTTCGTCAATTATGATGACCAGCGCGTGGCGTGCGGCATGAAGCTGCTGCGCGAAATCGCGCACGAAAGACAGGTTATTCTGCTGACATGCAGACGGCCGTAACGTAAAAAAATAAGCCCCGTACCAATCGGTACGGGGCTTTTGCATGCACGAACTTGTGCTTATTTTGCGTATTCAACAGCGCGGGTTTCGCGAATCATATTGATCTTGATCTGACCCGGATATTCCAGTTCATCCTCAATCTTCTTCGCAATCTCACGGGAGAGCAGAATCATCTGAGAATCATTGACCTGCTCCGGATTGACAATGATGCGAATCTCACGGCCTGCCTGAATGGCATACGAGCTGGAGACACCCGGCGTAGTATTTGCGATCTCTTCCAGTTTTTCCAATCTCTTGATGTATGCTTCCAGATTCTCGCGGCGTGCGCCAGGGCGCGCTGCGGAAATGGCGTCTGCGGCCTGTACAAGACACGCAACCAGCGTTTTCGCTTCGATATCACCGTGATGTGCCTGTACGGCGTGGACGATGTCTGCGTGCTCGTGATAGCGCTTGCAAAGATCTACGCCGATATCGACATGAGAGCCTTCCATCTCGCGGTCAACTGCCTTGCCGATATCATGCAGCAAGCCGGCGCGCTTTGCCTGTGTGGCATTGATGCCCAGCTCTCCGGCGAGAATGCCGGCGATATGAGAAACCTCAATGGAGTGCTGCAGCACATTCTGACCATAGCTTGTGCGGTAACGCATGCGTCCGAGCAGCTTGACCAGCTCCGGATGCAGACCGTGCACGCCGGTTTCGAGAACTGCGCGTTCGCCTTCCTGCTTGATGATCTGATCCACTTCGCGGCGGCTCTTTTCGACCATTTCTTCGATGCGCGCCGGATGGATGCGGCCGTCAATGATGAGCTTCTCCAGCGTCAGACGGGCAACTTCGCGGCGAACAGGGTCGAAACAGGACAGAGTAATCGCCTCCGGCGTATCGTCGATGATGAGATCGACACCGGTCAGGGTTTCCAGTGTGCGGATGTTGCGTCCCTCACGGCCGATGATGCGGCCCTTCATTTCGTCATTCGGAAGCGGAACAACCGATACGGTTGCCTCTGCTACGTGGTCGGCAGCGCAGCGCTGAATGGCAGAGGAGATAACTTCTCTTGCATACTTTTCAGCATCATCCTTGGTCTGCTGCTGAATCTCGCGCAGCTTGATGGCTGCATCGTGCTGTGCCTCCTGCTCGATGGAATCGACAAGATACTGCTTGGCTTCATCGCGGGTTAGACCGGAAATGCTTTCCAGACGCTCCAGCTGCTGCTGCTTGTACTGCTCCGCTTCCTCGCGGCTTTTCTGGACATTTGCCAGACGGCGGGTCAGTTCCTCGTTTTTCTTGTCCGCTGCATCCGTCTTACGATCCAGCGTTTCTTCCTTCTGTGTCAGTCGACGTTCGGTCTTGGACATTTCGCCGCGGCGTTCTTTGATTTCTCGCTCGAGATCGGCGCGGTTCTTGTGAATTTCTTCTTTTGCTTCTAATAAAGCTTCGCGTTTCTTTCGCGCAGCGCTTTCTTCCGCCTCGTTTTTGATGCTCTCGGCTTCGCGCTTGGCATCATTCACCGTCTGCTTGGAAATATTGCAGTAGATGAACATGAGCACAACGCCGATGACGAGGCCGACGATGGCTGCGCCAATGATATAACCAATCATTCTTCTGATACACACCTCCGTTTTTTGTGATTTTTTCTAAAAAAAGCTTGATTTTTAAGGATTACCTGTGCGGTTAAACGATAGATCGCGTACGTTTGATACAAAGGCATCATAGACCATTTTAATCTGAAAACCAAGTCTTGTCAACAGGCAGGGAAACAGGAACCGGCGGCAGGGATGGCAGAAAAATACAAAAGGGATAATGGGAGGGAAAAAACGACAGATTCTGCCGATTTTTCGTAAAGTTTGTGTATGGAATTTCCCACTATATTTTTTTGGAAAAGCATAGTATAATACATACAGCATAAGAGGAGGATTACCATGCAGCAAAGGATACACAGACAGCAGGAAGGCAGTCTGATTTACTATACCAGTGATAATATTACAACAAAACATCTGTTTACCACCAAGTTCGGCGGTGTGAGCAAGGGATATCTTGCCTCGCTCAACCTTGGATTTAATCGCGGGGATGAGCGGAGCAATGTTTTGCAAAATTATCAGATTCTTGCGGATCACTTTCGAGTGCCGCGTGCGCGCATGACCATGACCAAACAAATTCACAGCGACATTGTTCGCGTCGTGGATGAGAACACAATGGGCATGGGATTGGGACAGCCGATGAGCTGGAAGGCGGATGCCATCATTACCAACCTGCCGCACGTTCCGCTGTGCGGATACTATGCGGACTGTGTGGTGACGCTGCTGCATGATCCGGTGAGCAAGAGCATCGGTGTCTGTCATTCCGGCTGGCGCGGTACGGCGAGCGGTATTCTCGGCAAGACCGTACAGCGCATGCAGGAGCAGTACGGCGCAAAGCCGGAGAATATAGAAGCGGCCATTGGCCCGTCTATTCGGCAATGCTGCTTTGAAACCGATGCGGATGTGCCGGACGCCATGACGGAAACCATGGGCGAATCCGTCACGCCGTTTATTCAGCCGCGCGGCAAGAAATTTTTCCTCGATTTGCAGGGAATCAACAGAGAACAGCTGGAGCGCTGCGGGGTGCGAAATATCGTAGACAGCGGTATGTGCACCAAGTGTATGCATGATACGTTTTGGTCGCACCGTGCGACGCATGGAAATCGCGGCGTACAGGCGGGCGTCATCATGCTGGAGGGATAAGAAATAGATATGAAAACCAGACAAAAAATCACTGCTTGGCTGGCGGGAGCCTGCTTGATGGGCGCGCTGCTTACCGGCTGCGCAGGCACAGACGCGCAGCAGGATGCGGGCAGCGGAACCGTGAACACAGGCTCCGGAGAACCGGTGGCACAGGCGGATAAAAATGTACAGGCTGTAGCCTCGTTTTCGCTGGCATATAACGAGAACGATGGACTGGATCCGCTGGCGTGTACGTCCGAGGAAAATAAGCTGCTCAGTCAGCTGTGCTTTGAACGGTTGTTCTTGTTAAATGAGAACTTTGAACCACAGATGGAACTGTGCGCGAGCATGCAGCGAAACAGTGCCAAATCGTATACCTTGACCATTCGCGATGGGGTGAAGTTCCACTCCGGTGAGCAGCTCAAGCCGTCCGATGTTGTGTATTCCCTCAACAATGCGCGTCTGCGCGATGACTCGACCTATCAGGAACAGCTGTCGTGCATTTCGTCCGTGAAATACTCCGGCAGTGAGATTTATATTCGCTTAAAGACGGCAAAGTCGGAAAAGGCGCTGGAAGCACTGCTCGATGTGCCGATTTTCTGCAAGGGCTCAGAGGACGATGAGATTCCGGACGGTTCCGGTCCGTATAAAATTACAAAATCCGATGACGGCGGCATACATGCCGTTCCGTTTGAACAGTGGAGCGGCGGTGTGATTCAGTTCTGTGACAGCATCACGCTGCAGCCGATTGCCAACAGTGCAGGTGCAGTCAATCTGCTGGGTACCGGTCAGCTCTCCATGCTGGTGCAGCGGGATGCGGAGGAAACGGCGGCATCCGGTGCCAAGTACACCAAGACGGTAGGCACAAGCCGCATGCATTATCTCGGCATCAATTGCAACGATACGCCGCTGGACAACAAAAATGTCCGCACGGCGCTGTCCATGCTGATGGATCGAGACACCATTGCACAGACCTGCTTTGCGGGGCGGGCAGATGCGGCGGCGCTGCCGGCGAAAAAGATTCCGGACGGCGTAAAGGCACCTTCCTTCAATCAGGAGGCAGCAGTCAAGCTGCTCAAAAAAGCGGGCATCTATGACAGAGACAACGACGGATATTTGGAAATCCGCGGCGGCAGCGATTTCAAGCTGCAGATTATCTATAATAAGCAGTACGGCACCAAGGGCGCTGTGCTGGAGCAGTACGCAAAGACACTCAATGAAATGGGCATTCAAACCAAGGTCATCCCGTTGGAATTTGAGGAATGTCAGTCCCGCCTGTCGCGCGGCAGATATCAGATGTATTATGGAGAATATGAGATGACGGCGGATCTCGATTTGTCCTCGATTATTTCCCGAAATGGTGACCGCAATTTTGGCGATTACCGCAGCACAACGATGACAAGCGCGCTCAGTGACCTCAACAATGCAACGGAAGACGAGTATGACACGGCGTATCAGACATATCTGACGTGCTTTGCACAGGAAACACCGATTATTCCCATTGTGTTTGAGCGCCGGCTCATTTCTGCGGTTGAGGATTTCCCAAAGGGCTTTGACCCGTGGCCGGATCAGATTTTCCACGGTCTGGGCAGCTGGTCGGCAACGTCATAAAGGAGAGACATATGCAGGTATTCTTGTTTCATGTGCCGCTCAAGACAGAAAAACAGGTGGCGCAGCTTTTGCGGCCGTATGGCATCTCTGTGCGCACAATTTCCCGCGAACAGTATACCGTGCCGCTTGGCGTGCTGCTCGGTCTGCGCAAAGCAGGGCGCATGCTGCCATCGCTGGGATTGGAATTTGCAGAGCCGATGCTGCTCATGCACGGCTTGCCGGATGACATGGTAGATGCTGTGCTGGCACAGCTGAAAGCGGCGAAAATTTCCATTGATTTAAAGGCGATTACTACGCCGACAAATTTGGAATGGAACGCCATGCAGATGTATGCAGAACTGCGGCGAGAGCGGGAAAAATTTTTTGCCAATCGAAAATAAGCAAAATGCCAGCGGAATACCCGCTGGCATTTGTTTGCATAAAATAACTAGAAAAGTTTGTAAAATCTGTAAAAACGATGTGAGTTACCATCTTATAACCTGAAAAAATCCTCTTGACGTTTGCTGCATACCCTGCTATAATCACAAGCAATACAAACGGAGCATACAATACAACAACTGAGCAGGTACGGCGAAAACGCCGCAGCCGGGTCGTTATGACAGTGGACACATTCCGCGGGACAGAAAGCAACTGTTCCGCGTTTTTTATATCAAAGGGGGCTTTTCTATGAAGCGAGAACAACAAATACAAACAGCAGAACAAACGGCTATGCGCGTGTCTGCGGTGAGCATTATCGGAAATATAATCCTGTCGCTGTTTAAGCTGATGGCAGGTATCGTGGCGCATTCCGGCGCCATGATCAGTGATGCGGTGCATTCTGCATCCGATGTATTCAGCAGCATTGTCGTGATTATCGGCGTCAAGCTGTCGGCAAAGGCGTCGGACAAAGAACATCCATATGGACATGAGCGCATGGAATGTGTTGCCGCTGTTATTCTGGCGGGCATTTTGCTTGCGACCGGTCTCGGCATCGGCTTGGAAGCGGTCAAAAATATTGTGTCCCGCGATTATCAATCGCTGGTGGTTCCGGGTATTTTGGCAGAGATTGCAGCCATTGTTTCGATTGTATCCAAAGAGGCGATGTATCAGTACACGCGCTGGAATGCAAAGAAGATTGATTCTTCGGCACTAATGGCGGATGCATGGCATCATCGTTCGGATGCGCTGTCCTCTGTCGGCGCCCTGCTCGGCATCTTTGGTGCACGCATGGGCTATCCGGTGCTGGATCCGGTTGCCAGCCTGATCATTTGTGTGTTTATCGCAAAGGCAGCCACGCAGATTTTTCTGGATGCCACCAATAAGATGGTGGATCATGCCTGCGAGCCGGAATTGGAACAGAAAATGCGCGCCTGCATTGAGCAGCAGCCGGGCGTGCTGCGTTTGGATGTGCTGCGCACGCGCGAATTTGGCAATAAAATCTATGTCGATGTGGAAATTGCCGCCGATGCGCAGGAGACGCTGGAAAAAGCACACGAAACAGCACAAATCGTGCACAATGCCATTGAAACAAACTTCCCGAAGGTCAAGCACATTATGGTGCATGTCAATCCGATGGAGAAATGAGAAAAGCCAAAAGAACCAGTCATGCGACTGGTTCTTTTCAGTTAAAGCTCCCTTCTCCGTGCTGCTCCAACAGGCGCACAATGCGCTGGCGCAGCAGGGGAGCGGTTTTCAATTGCGGGTCGCGTGCCATGAGCGCATCGGCTGCCTGCTGCGCCTGCTCCAACAGGCGCGCATCACCAGCCAAATCCGCCAGCTTCAGCGGCGGCAGGCCGTGCTGCCGCGTGCCGAAGAAATCGCCTGCGCCGCGCATTTCAAGATCTTTTTGTGCGATGGCAAAGCCGTCGCCGGTATGCACCAGCGTGCGCAGTCGCTCCCGTGCATCGGCACCCTTGTCCGCGCCGTAAAAGACACAAAATGACTGTCTGCTTCCGCGTCCGACGCGTCCGCGCAGCTGATGCAGCTGAGACATGCCGAAGCAATCGGCATTTTCCACGACCATCAGTGTCGCGTTCGGCACGTTGACACCGACTTCAATCACCGTGGTAGAAACCAGAATATCTAGGTTTCCGTCCGCAAAATCGCGCATGATTTGCTCTTTTTCTGCGGTTTTCGTGCGCCCGTGTACCAACCCGATGCGCCGATGCGGCAAAACCGTTTTGAGCCGCTGCGCGGTCTGTTCGGCACTGTGCCGCTGCGTATCCGTCGCTTCGCTGTCCTCGACAAGCGGGCACACAACGTAAGCCTGTCCGCCTGCGGCGCATTGGTTGTCGATAAATCGGTCAATGCGTGGGCGTGTTTGTTCTCCGACGGCATACGTCTTGATTTTTTGTCGTCCCGGCGGGAGCTCATCTATAATAGAAACGTCCAAATCGCCGTAAATCAGCAGTGCCAACGTGCGCGGAATCGGGGTTGCGGACATGACGAGCAGATGAACATTTTCGCCTTTTTCTGTCAAGGCGGCGCGCTGGTTTACACCAAACCGGTGCTGCTCATCGACAACGGCAAGTGCCAAATTATAAAACTGCACGTGTTCACTGAGGACGGCGTGCGTGCCGATAATCACGGATAGTTTGCCGGAAGAAATCTCATCTATAATTTCTCGTTTTTCCTTGGCGCGCATCGCGCTGACCAGCAAGCCGCAGGAAATACCCAGCTTGTGCAGAATCGGCTGCAAAGTTTCCATGTGCTGGCGGGCGAGCAGCTCTGTCGGAGCCATCATCACGGCCTGCTTGCCGTTTTTTGCAGCCAGATAACACAGGGCAGCAGCTACCATGGTCTTACCGGAGCCGACGTCGCCCTGTATCAAGCGGCTGAGCGGCTTTCCCTCTGCAATATCCATCGTGCACGCTTCAATGGCTCGCTGCTGTGCACCGGTCAGAGAGAACGGCAGAACACGGTAAAATTCCCGCAGGCTCAAATCGCGCAGATGCGCCCCTTTTTTGTCGGCTCGGCCGGCACGCAAAAACTTCATGCCGCAGGCAAGCAGAAACAATTCTTCAAATGCCATGCGCTTGCGCGCCTGCTGTGCCTGTTCGAGGGTCTGCGGGCGGTGCATGCTGTGCAGGGCTTGCCCCAGTGGAGGGAACTGCTGCTGCTTTCGAATTGCCTCCGGAAGAAAGTCCGGATAGTTTTCCGGCAAAGCAGCCAAAGCCGCATCTGTGATTTTATAAAAATCCGTTTGATGTAGGCCTGCCGTTAGCGGATACAGCGGTAAAATGCGTCCGGTTTTTTCTTTTGCTTGCACAGGCTCAAATTCCGGCGCAATCATGACGAATTGTCTGCCTTCCGCCTGTACTTTTCCGTAAAATGCATATTCCTTTCCGACTTCCAGTACAGACGCTGCGTATTTGTTATTAAAAAAACGCAGGGATAGCAAGCCGGTCTCGTCATACACGCGGCAGTTTGTGACGTCCATGCCCTTTCGGATATGTGCTGTTTTCGGCTGCGCGCCGACAATCGCATGGACACAGAATTTTTCTCCGTCCAGCAGTTCAAAAATCGGTACAACAGCGGTGCGGTCCTCATATCCGCGCGGATAGCACTGGACGGCATCAGCCAGCGTGTCAATGCCGAGCTTGTGCAGCAGTTCCGCCTTTTTTGGGCCGATGCCTCGCACAAACCGAATGTCATCCGTCAGCTTCATACGTCGTAATCCCGCACGACTTTGACAACCACGCCGAGAATGCGTGCGTCATCACCGGGAATCGGCGCATAGGCTTCATTTTCCGGCATCAGCCAGACGTGACCGTCTTGTTTCTCCAATCGCTTGCACGTCGCTTCCTCTTCGATGAGAGCAACGACAATCTGTCCTTGCTGGGCGTAGGATTGCTTGCGCACGATGATCGTGTCGCCGCTGAGAATGCCCGCGTTTACCATGGAATCGCCGCGAACGTGCAGGGCGAAATACGAACCGGATTTTCCGTGCAAATCAATGTACAGCATCGCTTGCTGTTCCTCGACCGCCAATATTGGCTGTCCGGCGGCCACACGGCCGAGCAGGGGAACAGCCGTCGTTCCGGTCTGGCCGGTTATTTTGACGGTTCGCGTTTTTCCGGCGCACTGCTCCAGATAGCCTAGTTCGCGCAAATGCTTGACGTGCGCATGAACAGAGGAGGGAGAGCGCAGCCCCACAGCTGCCGCAATTTCCCGCACGGCTGGCGGGTATCCTTCGGACGCGGTATATTCTTGAATGAATTGCAGGATCTGTTTCTGTTTTTCAGAAATCGGACGCATAAGCAAATCTTCCCTTCATGTATTTTCTATTTCTATTGTACCTAAGAGCAAGATAAAAAGCAAACGGATGTTTGGTTTTTTGCCATACGTACAAAAGTTTTTGAACGTTCCATTGGAAAGTGATGGATAGTCCGTAATATTGCAGGGACAATTGCAAAATCCTCTTGTCCCGGACGTAAAAATAATATAAAATAAGATTGAATAATTTTGCAAGAAAACAGGAATCTGCAAAAATGGAGACCTTACATTAGATTGGTTAGAGGAGGAATAGTGATGACGATCAAAGCCGATCTCGGATTTATCAACATCGCGCCAGAGGTTCTGGCTGATATAGCTGGTTACGCAGCAATGAGCTGCTTCGGCGTCAAGGGAATGACCATTCGTTCTGTTTCGGACGGTATTGCTCACCTGCTGCGCCGAGAGAACATGTCACGCGGCGTGCGCATCACGGAGGCAGAGGACGGCGGCGTAAACATTGACCTGCATCTTGCTGTGGAACATGGCGTCAACATTGCGACCATCTGCCGTTCGATTATTAGCGAAGTCCGCTACAATGTAGAGAAAATGACTGGCGTTGACGTAAAGAATGTCGATATTTACGTGGACGCAATCCGTGCGGACTAAATAAGGAGGCAAAACGAATTGTCAAAACTGATAGACGGACAGTTGTTCTGTGCCATGGTCATCGAGGGCGCGCTGTCCATTGAAGAGAAAAAAGACGAAGCAAACGAACTGAACGTTTTTCCGGTGCCGGACGGTGATACCGGCACCAATATGTCGCTGACGATGGCATCCGCAAAGAACGAGATGTCCAAGCAGCTGGACAAGGACATTGATTTAGCAACTGCAAGCAAGATGACCGCTTCGGCTCTGCTGCGCGGTGCGCGCGGAAACTCCGGCGTCATTCTGTCCCTGCTGTTCCGCGGCATGTCCAAGCAGCTCAAAACCTGCAAGGAAGCCAATGGTCAGGATTTGGCACTTGCGCTGCAGGAAGGCGTGCAGGCCGCATACAAGGCAGTCATGAAGCCGGCAGAGGGCACGATTTTGACCGTGTCCCGCGTGGCAGCACAGCACGTGGTTGAGCTGTGCCAGTCCAATCCGGATGCAGGCTGCGGAGATGTGCTGCGTGCTGCGCTGGAAAAGGGTCACGAAGCGCTGGCTGAGACCACGCACCAGAATCCGGTGCTGGAAAAGGCGGGCGTTGTCGATGCCGGCGGCTTTGGTTTTCTGGCAGTGCTGGAAGGCATGAGCGACGCATACAACGGCATTCACAAGCAGCGCAAAATCGCAGAGCCGGAGCCGGAAGCAAAGAGCGGCGCGACCTTCAGCGATATTAAGGATGAAGATATTACCTTTACCTACTGCACCGAGTTTATCGCAGAGCGCCGCGACAAGTCGCGCAATGTACAGCGCCTGCGCACGTTCCTCAACAGCATTGGCGACAGTCTGGTTGTCGTGGAAGATGATGACATCATCAAGGTGCATGTGCACACCGACCAGCCGAACGAGGCACTGGAAGCCGGACTGAAATTCGGTCAGCTGCTCACCGTAAAAATCGAGAACATGCGTCAGCAGCATTCCGCAAAGATTGTAGAGGAAGCTGCCGGACTGGAAAGCACCGCGCGGAAAATCGCAGAACCGGAAAAGAAATATGGTTTTGTATCCGTTGCAGCCGGTGACGGCTTGGTTAACGTATTCAAAGATCTCGGCGTAGATGAGATGGTACAGGGCGGTCAGACCATGAACCCGTCCACAGATGATATTCTGCACGCGATTGACGCCGTTCCGGCTGAAATTGTATACGTTCTGCCGAACAATAAGAACATTATCATGGCAGCAGAGCAGGCTGTTCCGCTGTGCGAGAAAAAGACGGTTGTTATTATCCCGACCAAGAACATCCCGCAGGGCATTTCTGCATTGCTGTCGTTTGACGAGGGCGCGGAGATGGACGAGAACCGCGAGGCAATGCTGGATGCAGCTGCCAATGTTCGTTCGGGTCAGATTACTTATGCTGCCCGCAACTCGGATTTTGACGGCAAGAAAATCAAGGAAGGCGAATACCTTGCTCTGGTTGAGTCCAAGCTGTGCGCAAACAGCCGCAAGCTGGATGACGCCGTCAAAAAGATGCTGCGTGAAATGTGCAAAAAGGATACCGCATTTGTCAACATCATTTACGGTGCGGACATGACCGAGGAGGACGCAGCCCGCGTCGAAAAGATGGTACACCGCGACTCTCCGGAGGCGGAAGTTACCATCATCAACGGCGGTCAGCCGGTATACTATTTTATTGTTTCAGCAGAAGGTTAATTCATGTCTATTTTTGATATTTTTGCAAAGCTGGAGCAGGAGCAGAAAAACAAGCCTGCCGCCCAGCCCATCGACTGGTTGGTTGTCGGTCTCGGCAACCCCGGAAAAAAGTACGAAAACAACCGCCATAACACCGGCTTTCGCGTGATGGATGCGCTTTGCAGCAAGCACAGTGTGCGCTGTGACCGCTCCAAGTTTCATGCGCTGACCGGTGAAGCGGTTCTCGGTGGGCATCGTTGCCTGCTGATGAAGCCGCAGACCTTTATGAATGCATCGGGCGATGCCGTGGCAGAAGCGGCGGATTTTTATAAGATTCCGCCGGAGCATGTCCTCGTCATTTTTGATGATATTTCGCTTCCTGTCGGCGCCCTGCGCATTCGTCCGAAAGGCTCTGCCGGCGGACAAAACGGCGTCAAGAGCATCATCACCATGCTGGGCTCGGAGCAGTTCCCGCGCATCAAGGTCGGTGTCGGCGCCAAGCCGCATCCGGATTATGATTTGGCGGATTGGGTGCTGTCCAACGTCACGGAGGAAGAGCTGCCTGCGATGAACGACGCGGTGGAACGCGCTGTACTCGCAGTGTCTGAACTGATTGCAAACGGTGTGCCTGCCGCAACGCAGAAGTACAACGGCAAGCAGAAGCAGCCGGATACGCACAAGTAAACAAACACAAAGAATTCGTGTGCCTGCACGCATACGGATTCTTTTTTTGTGCGCAGGTGCATTTCTTAAGAATTCTTAAGTTGTGTGTACATTTATTGACGTTTCCGTGTCTTTCTGCTATAGTGAGGACATATAAAACTTTCAGTGGCGGTATCGAGAGCGATAAGTTCGGATATTCCCAAAAAAAGAAACTGCTCTGCGGCAGTTTCTTTTTTATTTGACAGAATATAACTCCTCCTGTATAATCTTTGTTACAAAACTTATCAGGAGGATATTATGAACGAACACGACATGGTAGAGGACACCGAGCAGGAAGAGGTGTCCGAACTGGATTATCCGCCGGAGGGTGAGCTGTCCAGTCTGATGCTCATGGGATTTCCAAGTGACCGCATTTATATGGTATATGACTGCGGTGAGGTGTATTACTTCCGCTATCTCGGCAACGAGACATTCGGCATTGATACAGAACTGCTTCTCGCGCAGACGCCGGATGCTGACCACATAGAGGTAGCCAAAAAAGACAAGCTGTATCGCAAACAGGACATCTCCAGCTGTCGGCTGTCACGCAAGCTCAGCGCATCGACACAGCTGGAAAACTGTGGTTCCTTCCACTTTACATATGAAGGAAAGGTACAGCGGTTTATTGTGCTGGAAAAGCCAGCGGAACAGCAGGTGATGGACTTCTTGTCCGATGTTTCTGCTGTTTATCCGCCAAAATCCGATAAGGAATTGGCAAAAGAACAGCAGGAATCCCAAAATACAGAACGAGAACAGGCTCTTTCTGCGGAGCAGAACCCAGAAACCCTGCGCAAGTGTAAAATCATCGGCGGTATCTGTACGGTCTTGGGTGCTTTGCTCATGATCGGAACGTTTGTCATCTGCGATCCATATGATGTTTGGGTCGGCGCCTGCTTCGTGTTTGCACTGATTTGTTTTCTTCTCTGCGTGTGCAAGCCGCTGTATTTTACGCCATGGTTTACCACATCGGAAAACAGCGGCTTATCTATGGTGTCTATGCAGATTGCCTTTGGATCTCCGGTCATTGCTTTGTGTTTCCGAGCACTGTTTGACGTCAACTATTTGTCGTATACCAAGCTGATTGTCTTTTCTGCCATTTTCGGCATCATTCTATCAATCATTTTTCTTATCCGTGACCGTACAAAGGCCAATAACGTCAGGATTGCGGCTGTAATTTACTGCCTGATTTTTGCGTTTGGCAGTGTTGGCGAGGCGAATTATCTGCTGGATAGCGGAGAACCTGCCGAAAAATACGTGTGCAACGTGACCCATAAGTACGACGAAAGCGAAAATGATTATACCATCACAGTAGATGCTCACGGAAAGGAGCTGGATTTGGCGGTCTCGGAAGAGGACTTCCAGTCTCTGTCCGTTGGCGACCGCATTCCAGTGTACTTCTATTCCGGTGGTCTTGGCATTCCGTTCGTAGATACTATTAAGTATTGAGTATCAGCCTCGGCTCTCCCTTCGGGAGAGCTGGCATTTGCGTAGCAAATGACTGAGAGGGTGAGCAATCTAACAAGTCTGCATCAGGCGAATCTGAGAGAGTTGATAGTGTATACAAGCTCTCTCTGTCGCTGATATTGCCGGGCATTAAAAACAGGCTGCAATAGATGTTCCCTGCGGAAAAGGAACGTCTGCTGCAGCCTTATTATTTTATTGGAAAAGAAAAAGTCCACTGTAATTTCGAAATTACAGTGGACTTATGGTGGAGACGAGGGGAGTCGAACCCCTGTCCGAAGGTACTTCCTCAAGGACTTCTCCGGGCGCAGTCATTTGATTGGAATTCCCGCTGCTGCACGCCAAATGACAGGCTTACAGGGTTGGTAGCTTCATCATGCATGGGCGGGGCAAAGCTTACCCGCCGCACGTTCACCGCTAAATGACGCTCTGTCCCGAGCCGCGATACTCTCAGGCAGAACGGGCACGCCTAATTAGGCTGCCTGTAAAGAATAATTGTTGTCAGTTAAATTTAGACATTTGAGACTTTTTACGCAGATTCTCACTGCGGCCCGCTATCCCAGATTCCACGCCCCCGTCGAAACCGGTACGTCCCCGGATAGTTCGTGCTGAACGAAAAGAGAGGATTATCTGCGCGCCTTCATCGCGCGTTCGATTTCGCGCTTGGCGTCGCGCTGTGCAGCGGCTTCGCGCTTGTCGTACAGCTTTTTGCCCTTGCACAAGCCCAGCTCAACCTTAACGCGCGCGTTCTTAAAGTACAAAGACAGCGGAATCAGAGAATATCCCTGCTGCTTGGTCTTGCCGAACAGCGTCATGATTTCCTTTTTGTGCATCAGCAGCTTGCGTTCGCGCAGCGGGTCTTTGTTGAAGATGTTTCCCATCTCATACGGGCTGACGTGCATGCCCTTGACAAAGATTTCGCCGTCGCGGAAGATGCAGTACGAATCCTTCAGGCTTACCGTGCCCTGACGAATCGACTTGACCTCTGTGCCGAACAGCTCAATGCCGCATTCATAAGCCTCCTCAACGAAATAATCGTGTCTGGCTTTTTTGTTGGCGGTTATTTGCTTTGTGCCTTTTTTTTGTACAGCCATGGCTCCGATCATCCTTTCGTTTCAGTATTCTTTATCATATCGTTTTATGTCTGGAAAGTCAAGAATATTTGCTTAAAATATTGAAAAATCTGTCGCAGATTTTTGCAAAATTCGCCGTGATGAAAATATCCGAAGGAAAACGATGCGGAAACTCTTGTGCTTCACTTAGAAACATCTTATAATATTAGTAAACTGCATCCACATGCTGTACAGCATGATACAATTGAAAAAATGGAGGGCGGATAACAATGAAAATATTGGTTTTGGGTTCTATCAATATTGATTATAACTATTATGTTGGACATATTACGACCCCGAAGGAAACACAGGGCGCTTCTCACATGGAAGTGTTCCCGGGCGGCAAGGGATTGAATCAGGCTGTCACGCTGGCTCGCGCCGGTCTGGAGGTACAGCTCGCCGGTCAGATTGGATCGGATGGACAGGAAATGTTGGACAAGCTCAAGGAGCAGCTGTGCATTGATATCTCTCCGGTACGTGTGGTGGAAGGCCGCACCGGTCATGCCATTATTCAGGTAGATGAAATCGGTCAGAATGCCATCATGATTTACGGCGGCGCCAATCGAACCATTGATAAAGCATACATTGATGATGTGCTGGCGCAGTACGGCGAAGGCGATGTGCTCGTTTTGCAGAATGAGATTTCCTGCCTGCAGTACGCTATCGATGCGGCATATGAGAAAAAGATGTTTATCGTTCTCAATCCGTCGCCATGTACGCGCGAGTTGCTGCGCAGCGATTTGACCAAAATCTCAATGTTCTGCCTCAATGAGATTGAAGGCCGCTCGATGACGAGCTATGTACAGCCGGGAGATATTCTGATTCGGCTTGCAGAGATGTATCCGAATTCACAGTTCCTGTTTACGCTTGGTTCGCAGGGCGCATTTTACAAGAACGGTACACGCCAGATATATCAGGCTTCACTGAAGGTTCCTGTCGTAGATTCCACAGCTGCCGGCGATGTGTTCGAGGGCTATTTCCTGGCGGCGTATCTGTACGGGAAAGATGCGGAGGTTGCACTGAAATATGCAACGTATGCTTCGGCATTGTCTGTTACCAAGCGCGGCGCGGCATATTTTTCTGCACCGACAATGGACAAGGTAGAGGAATATCTGATGAATCCAAAGCATCGTCCGGACTTCAATCCGGCACCACCGGTTTTGGAAAATGCATAATGAAATGTGAAAAATTTCAAAAAGTGTCCGTGCAAGGCGGGGAACTGCCTTGCAGGATGCATTTCAGTATGGTATACTGAGATGTAAAAAGTTTATGCGGTGCAGATCGCATGTCAATAGGGAGAAAACTGGAAATGAAACATCTGACGGAGCACATGGTCGTGCTCACGAATATCGAAAGAAAGTAAGGGGGAGCGAAACATGGAAACCGCTGACATTTTGGTTGTCGGTACCGGTGCTGCCGGATTGTTTAACGCATTGCAGCTGCCCGAAAAATACAAGGTTCTGGTCATCACGAAGTCTGAGGCTGATCAGGCAGATTCATTCCTCGCACAGGGCGGCATGTGCATGCTGCTGGATGACGATGATTATGACAGCTATTTCGAAGATACGATGAAGGCTGGTCATTACGAGAATAACAAAGAATCCGTGGATATCATGATTCGTTCTTCGCAGCATATTGCGCAGGAACTGGTTGATTACGGCGTGGACTTTCAGCGCGATGAGAACGGAAATTTCGAATTCACCCGTGAGGGCGCACATTCCGAGAACCGCATTCTGTTCCACGAGGATCTGACCGGACAGGAAATCACCAGCAAGCTGCTGGCTCGCGCAAGAGAGCGCAAAAACATTACCATCCGTGAAAATACCACGCTGGTAGATATCATCTGTGATGAGAAGGCAAATGTCTGCAAGGGCGGTATTATCCGAAACGCAGACGGTACACTGGAAGAAGTCCGCACACAGGCGGTTGTTTTGGCAACCGGCGGTATCGGCGGTCTGTTCCAGTTCTCTACAAACTATCGTCATATTACCGGCGATGCTCTGGCAATCGCCATGCGCCATCACATTGAAGTGGAGCATATCAATTATATTCAGATTCATCCGACCACGCTGTATACCACCAAGCCGGGAAGAAGCTTCCTGATTTCCGAGTCTGTGCGCGGTGAGGGTGCATATCTGTACAACAAGGACGGCGAACGCTTTGTCAATGAGCTGCTGCCGCGTGACGTTGTATCGCAGGCAATCTGCAAGCAGATGGAGAAGGACGGCCGCCCGTATGTAGAGCTGTCTGTGACGCATCTGGATCCGGACTTTGTCCGCAACCGCTTCCCGAACATTTATCGTCAGTGTTTGGAGGAAGGCTACGACATGACCAAGGAGCCGATTCCGGTTACACCTGGTCAGCACTATTTCATGGGTGGCATCAAGGTAAACTCGGACAGCGAGACCTCGATGGACGGCCTGTATGCAGCCGGTGAGACCAGCTGCAACGGCGTACACGGCAGAAACCGTCTGGCAAGCAATTCCTTGCTGGAGAGCTTGGTATTTGCAGAGCGTGCAGCCAATCACATTGCAGAGACGGTAGAGGCTGGCAAGCCGATGCCGACAGATGAAATTCCATTTGATCCGGCATTTTATGCGGATATTGACGAGAAGAACCGCACAGAGGTTCTGAAAGCTATTAAGAGAAAGGATGAAGCATTCTATGATCAGTGGCTCGACCATGATGCTTAATATGGACCCGGCCATCATCAACGCCCTGCGCGAGGATGTAACCAGCGAGGATGTCAGCACCAACGCCATTATGCGCCAGCCGCAGCTGGGCAAGGCGGAGCTGATTTGCAAGCAGGACGGTATTATTTGCGGTCTGGATGTATTTGCACGTGTATTTGAGATTCTGGAAGAAGAAGCTCATTTTGAAACAACTTATGCTGATGGCGATGAAGTCAAGAAGGGTCAGCTGATTGGTGTCATTTATGCGGACATTCGCACGCTGCTGACCGGTGAGCGCACCGCGCTCAACTTCCTGCAGCGCATGAGCGGCATCGCGACCAACACCAACAAGATGGTGAAGATTCTGGAAGGCAAGCACACCACGCTGCTCGACACCAGAAAGACAACACCGGGTCTGCGTATCTTTGAAAAGTACGCAGTACGCTGCGGCGGCGCAACCAACCACCGCTACAATCTGTCCGATTGTGTCATGATGAAGGACAATCACATTTGCGCAGCAGGTTCGATTACCAAGGCAGTGCAGATGGCACGAGAGTATGTATCGTTTGTCACGCAGATTGAAGTAGAGTGCGAGACACTGGAGCAGGTAACTGAAGCTGCTGCATGCGGCGCAGACGTTATCATGCTGGATAACATGGACAACGAGACCATGCGCAAGGCGGTCAAGATTATTGACGGTCGCGCAAAGACCGAGTGCTCGGGCAACGTTACCGCAGAGCGCCTGCTGGAAATTGCAGATATCGGCGTGGATTTCGTATCCTCCGGCGCGCTGACCTATGCTTCTCCGGCGATGGATATTTCGCTGAAGAACCTGACAGCACTGTAAGCTGAACAAATAGCAGAAAAGAAAAAGAGCCGCGCGAGCGGCTCTTTTTCATTGACTTTCTAACAATCCAATGCTATGATAATAAAAAAGAGGCACACCGATAGACGGCGCGTCCTCTCATCTAGTGTTTATATGAAAATAATCGCCAAATGTGTAGGAAGCATGGCGGTTATTTTCTTTTTCTAATGTATTCGAGCAGTATACACAGCTTGTCAGAACCAGTCAATATGATATTTGGCTGGCTCTTTTATATTGATTGTTTGGAAAATTCGATGATGGAAATGTTCTTTTTCTGTGCGTATTGCTTGCTTTTGTAGGCACCGCCCCAATTATGAGAGATATATGATAAAAGAATATCTGAATGGTCAATCATCCAGTAGTTTCGTTTGAGAATTGCGGCTTTGGGATGAATGCAAAGCAATTCAACAGGGATAATAATATCATCATATTGCGTATATAAATAATCTCGGTTATATTGAAGCTGTTTTGTCTGATAGGGCAGGACTAAAATTAAATCAATTCTTTTTTCTGGATAAGCGGTTTTAAGTTGCCGAACAGCGGCAGCACTCATACGGTCAAAATCGCCCATGCCGCCAGTGTAAAATATAAACGTGCAGTCCGATTGAATAAGTACTTCTAGAGCAGATAAAAGAGTTTGCGAGGAAAGTTCACCATTTAATTTGCTGTGACCTGCGAATGTACATTTCATGCTATCAGCTCCTATTATATTTATAATGGTAATGCTATTATAAATATAATATTATCACTTGGTTAATAAAATTACCACCATTACTTACAATAAAAGTAAGAAAGGCGGTAATTGCGATGAAGGCAAAGAAAGAGCTGAATATTCAGATTGGCAGTCGTGTTAAAACCGCCAGAGAAACCATGCGATATACACAGGAAAATTTAGCAGAACGGATTGATGTTTCTGTTCAATATATTTCGGATTTAGAACGCGGTGTAGTGGGCGCGTCCTTGCCGACGATTATTAAATTGTGCCAAGTATTGCATACGTCCAGTGATTTTTTGTTGATGGGAAAAGAAGGCGAAAATGCTGTAGATCATCTCACAGAGAAATTGCGGCATATTTCCCCGAAACAGTTGGAATTGGTGGAGCGAGGAATTTCTCTGATGCTGGAAGCGTTGGAACAAACAGAATAAAAGAGCCGCGCGAGCGGCTCTTTTTTTATCGAAACTGAAGAATAATCGCAAAGCCGGTGGTGCCGCCGGAGTGCTGATAATCCTGCGTCACGGTCAGCGTCCCCTGCTTTCTGCCGAGCAGAACCCAAAGCGGTGTCCTGCTGTCATCGCCGATGGCGGCTTTGCAGTCGGAAAGCTCGAATTGCCCGATGGCTCTGCATTCGGACAGCGCGTCAAGATGCTCCGGCGCGATGGACGATGTGATATGTACAACGCGGGTATAATCCGCATTGCTGCACAGATAAATGTCAATAATCGTGCCGACGCGGCGGATAATCAGGCGGTATTTGCCGGATTCCAAATCCGTAAAATCAGCGAGAGACACCGGCTCTGCCCACTTGCGGTTGGTGCAGGTGTGGAGAGCGACCGTAATCTGTGCGGCATCTTCCTTCACGCGAAAGTCAAACGATTTGGTGTCATCTGCAAACAGCTTGAGAATCGAGGCGGAGTCCTGTGCGGTGATATTGCTTTTTCCGACGCGGATTTTTGGCGGTCTGCGTGTGTAGAAAACAATACCAATCAGCACAGCGGCAACGGCAATTATGAGTAAAATATCAATACCGGGCAATTGTGATTGGTTCATAAAATCATCCCCATTTTGCAAGAATAGTTTCAGTATAGCACGCATGCGTGAAAAATGCTACTGTTTGGGCGTGCGCGAAAACAACTCACGAAAACCGAGGATAAGCAGCAAGATGCCAAATCCGCGGCGCAGCCAAGGCATGGGGAGCAGACCTGCGAGCAGAGAAGCTGCCGGTGAGGCGAGGCATCCCGCCAAAATACACCACAGCGCAATTTTTTTCTCAATCAAATGGTGATGGATATGAGAAACCAGTGCTGCGGGCGCACAGCACAGAAAATATAATAAATTGATGCCTGCGGCGGTGTACTGCGGCAGCTGCTGCACCATGGTCAGCCATAAAATGAGCAGCGAACCGCCGCCGATGCCAAAACCTGATAAGATGCCGGTTGCCGCACCGATAAGAACCGCCGTCATAACAGCAGCACGGCGCGCACGCCGCCCCACAGAAGCAGCAAAGCAAAGGCTTTGCGCAGAAGCGGCACGGATACGCGGGAAAACAACAGACCGGAAAACATTCCGCCAAGCACGCCGCCGAACAGATACGGCGCAGAAAATCGCAGAGGGAGACTGCCATTTTGCAGATAAATCAAGACGCTGACCGCAGACAGCGGAAAAATAACTGCGACAGAGGTGGCAAACGCTTGTTTCTGCTCCATGCCGAGCCAAGCAGTGAACAGAGGAACGAGAAACAGCCCGCCGCCAGCGCCGAAAAAGCCGTTCGCGGCTCCGGCACAGGTGCCAATAATCAGACATTTGGTGCGTTCCTGCATAGGCATCTCCTTTCTGCGGGGATAACAAAAGGCACATCAGCCATGGACTGATGTGCCTGTATTGTTTGCAAAACAATTGCGTTTTATACGCGCTTATACCATCGGGCAGGAGCAGGAGAACATGCGGGTCTTGCCGGTCTCTACATCTCCGGCGCAAACGGAAACTTCCTCAATCGGCAGGTTGGTTACGATGCAGGAAAAATCTACATAGCCGCCCTGTGCCTTGATGGCAGCAACGTCGCAGGAAAACAGCTCGGTGCCGGTGGTTACCGTCTGACCAGCCTTGACGTGCAGCTGAAAATCATGGTGCTGTGCCTCCATGTCAGCGGTGAGCAGCAGCTCAATGTCATGCTCGCTGTCGAACAGGGTGACAGCATGGTCGGAAACGCGGGTGATAACGCCGTTGCACGGAGCAACAGCCGTGTTGTTGTTCGGGAAAATGGCGATGCCTTCGCCGAGGGTGCGGTCGCTCAGGCTGTGGTGAACAGCTTCAATCGGAACGCATTTGCCGGTGGCCGGAGCCATAAAATCAAACGTAGCAGTAGTCATTATGAATCTTCTCCTTTAGAAGAAATGTGAAATATCATTGAGATATGGAATTGTCCTTCCATACACCCCTTTTTTGGTGCACGAATAGTTTCGCACATTTCTTCTGCAGATGCAATAGGCGGTTTTGACAAAGAAAAATGCTTTGGTAGAATTGTCTGTTGTTATCCTGAACAACTTGGCAAAACGTTACAAAATAGCAGTGAAATTATGATTGATATACACAAAATAACAGTGGGAAAATTGTGCAGAAACACAAATCCCCTTCTCCGTTCAGAGAAGGGGAAAATCATTACGGCTGTGCTGTTAAAATAGAGCGCAAACTGTCTCCTGAAAAAGAATCCAGAGCAGTTTCCAACTGTTTTGCGCTGTCAGGAAGCGTGATGTCAGAGTTCTTCGCCAAAACAGTGATGCCCGCTTTGACTTCGTCAAAAGCAGATACCGCATCCGGCAGCATGTCAATGAGCGCGTCGCGCAGGTCGGCATCCGTCGTAGAAGCATCGCTCAGCATGTCGTTGAGCGTATCCGCCATGGTGTGATAGGATGAAGCCGCTTTTTTGAAGTGCGCCTGCGCATCGGCAAGCTCGTCCGGTGCTTGGACATGAGCGAGCGCGTCAATGGGTGCGGTCGCAGCATCGAGCATAGACTGCAAAATGGTGCGGTTGTCGATGCCGCTTGCCTGCTGCTTGGCAATGTCCTGAAACAAATCGGTTTCTATGCGATACAGCTCGTTCAGGGCGTCGGTCAAATCCTCGGTATATTGCGCAAGCTGCTGCTGACGCTTTACTTCCGCTTGATATGCACGCCACTTGCTGATGCCCGCCATACAGCAGATGCCGATGATGGCGGCGCAGACAAAACACAGGGCAATGCTTACAATCTGTCTTTTTTTCACGGTTACTTGGTTTTGAGCTCGCCGGTAGCCTGTGCAGTCAGATATGCTGTGATAAAGCCGTCAATATCGCCGTCCATGACTGCGTCGATGTTGCTGTTTTCAAATCCGGTGCGGGTGTCCTTGGCCAGCGTGTACGGCATAAAGACATAGGAGCGAATCTGGCTGCCCCATTCGATCTTTTTCTGATCGCCCTTGATGTCGGAGATTTTGTCCAAGTGCTCACGCTCCTTGATTTCCACCAGCTTTGCGCGCAGCATCTTCATACAGTTGTCGCGGTTCTGGAACTGGCTTCGTTCGGTCTGGCAGCTGACAACGATGCCGGTCGGCTTATGCGTCAGACGAACGGCGGACGAGGTCTTGTTGATGTGCTGACCGCCTGCACCGGAGGAACGGAACACCTGCATGTCGATTTCTTCCGGACGGATATCAACTTCCGTGTCATCGTCGATTTCCGGCATAACCTCAACTGCGGAGAACGAGGTGTGGCGGCGGCCGGACGAGTCAAACGGAGAGATGCGAACCAGACGGTGTACGCCGGATTCACTCTTGAGGAAGCCGTATGCGTTTTCGCCTTCGATCAGAATAGAAGCGGACTTCAGGCCGGCGTCATCGCCCTCCAGATAGTCCAGAATCTTATAGCTGAAGCCGTGGCGCTCTGCCCAGCGGGTGTACATGCGATACAGCATGTCGCACCAGTCCTGTGCTTCGGTCCCGCCTGCACCGGCATGGAACGAAAGAATCGCATTGTTTGCATCGTACTCGCCGAGCAGCAGCGTAGCCAGCTTGCGGCGCTCCAGCTCATCGTTCAGCGCGTCAAAGCCCTCGCGCAGCTCGTCGATCATGGAGTCGTCATCCATCTCGATGGCGAGGTCGCACAGCGTCAGCAGATCCTCCTGCTGGCCGCACAGGTTGTGATAGCCTTCAATTTTGTCCTTGAGCGCCTTGGTGCGCTGCAGGATTTTCTGAGACTTTTCCGTGTCGTCCCAGAAGCCCGGCTCGGAGGCGCGGTTTTCCAGTTCTTCTACCTCTTCCGCAGCGTGCTCGAGATTGTACGCCTGACCAAGTTCCTCAATGGCAGGCTTGAGATCGTGCAGCTTCTGGCGGTATTCTTCAAATTCAATGAGTGCCAAAGTAAATTCTCCTCACAAATAAAAAATCATATGTTCTTAACTCTATATTATAGTGAAAGCGGGGAGAGAAGTAAAGAATTTTTTGTGTTATGAAACAAAATACGGTTTATTCACAAAAATTTAGTTTTTCTTACAATGGATTTGTGTTATAATGCAAAGTGAATGGCCGGACGAGTGCGCAAGGGCAAACTTTTCCGGTCTGATTTTAGAGAGGAACTTGATTCATGGGGTTTTTAGACAAGATTTTTGGCACACACAGTGACCATGAGCTCAAGCGCATCCGTCCGATTGCGGACAAAGTCGATGCGCTGGAGGAGGAATACAAGAAGCTGACAGACGCGCAGCTGCGCGGAAAGACCGACGAATTCAGAAAGCGCTATCAGGAAGGCGAGACGCTGGATGATCTGCTGCCGGAAGCATTTGCCACCATGCGAGAGGCTGCTTGGCGCGTGCTCGGCATGCGCCATTACCGCGTACAGGTCATCGGCGGCATTGTGCTGCATCAGGGCCGTATTGCGGAAATGAAAACCGGTGAAGGCAAAACGCTCGTGGCAACGCTGCCGGCATATCTGAATGCCATTGCGGGCAAGGGCGTGCACATTGTCACCGTCAACGACTATCTGGCAAAACGAGACAGCGAGTGGATGGGCAAGGTTTACCGCTTCCTCGGCTTGACGGTTGGATTGGTTGTTCATGCCGTTCCGCCGGATCAGCGCAAGCCGATGTACGATGCAGACATTACCTATGGTACAAACAACGAGTTTGGTTTTGACTATCTGCGCGATAACATGGCGATTTACAAAAACCGCATGGTACAGCGCGGACACTTCTTTGCCATCGTCGATGAGGTGGACTCCATCCTGATTGATGAGGCGCGCACACCGCTGATTATCTCCGGTCAGGGAGATAAGTCTACCGATATGTATGAGCGCGCAGAGAGCTTTGTCAATCGTCTCAAGTGCTACCGCATCAAGGAGACCGATGACAAGCTGGATTTGGAAGCAGAGGGCGAACGCCTGCGTTTGGAAGAAGAGGAACGCAAGGAAAATCCGGAAAAGGCAAAGCCGATGACGGACGAGGATCGTCAGATTCTCGAACAGCTGCGCGCAGACTATGTCGTTGATGAAAAGGCAAAGACCGCCGTGCTGACGCCGGTAGGTCAGAAAAAGGCGGAGCAGTACTTTGGCGTGGAAAATCTGGCGGATCCGGAAAACTCGACGCTGGCGCATCACATCAATCAGGCGCTGCGTGCACACGGCATTATGAAGCTGGACGTTGACTATGTCATCCGTGACGGCGAGATTATCATTGTCGATGAAAACACCGGCCGTCTGATGTTCGGCAGACGCTACAACGAGGGTCTGCATCAGGCGATTGAGGCAAAGGAGCATGTCAAGGTACAGCGCGAGAGCAAGACGCTGGCAACAATTACGTTCCAGAACTACTTCCGCATGTACGGCAAGCTGTCGGGTATGACCGGCACGGCTCTGACCGAGGAAGATGAGTTCCGCGAGATTTATAAGCTGGACGTCATCGAGATTCCGACCAACAAGCCGATTGCACGAAAAGACAATTCCGATGCCGTATACCGCACCGAAGCGGGCAAATTCCGTGCAGCCATTGCAAAAATTCAGGAGTGCCACGCCAAGGGTCAGCCGATTCTGGTCGGCACGGTATCCATTGAAAAGAGTGAATTGCTGTCCAAGCTGCTCAAGAAGGAGGGCATTGCACACAATGTCCTGAACGCAAAGTTCCATGAACAGGAGGCGGAGATTGTCGCACAGGCGGGTCGTCTGGGTGCAGTTACGATTGCCACCAACATGGCTGGCCGTGGTACGGATATCGTGCTCGGCGGCAATGCGGAAAATATGGCGGTTGCTGCCCTGCGCAAGGCAGGCTTTGACGAAGCGGTCATCACGGAAGCTACCGGCTATGCAGAGACCGAGGACGAGGAAATTCTGCGTGCGCGCGAAGAATATCAGCGTCATTTGGCAGAATTTAAGAAGCAGACCGATGAAGAGGGCGAGCGCGTGCGTGCTGTCGGCGGTTTGTATATTCTGGGCACGGAGCGGCATGAATCCCGCCGCATTGACAACCAGCTGCGCGGTCGTGCTGGCCGCCAGGGTGACCCGGGTGAATCCAGCTTCTATATTTCCATGGAAGATGATTTGATGCGTCTGTTTGGTTCCGAGCGCGTCATGGGCATGCTGGATAAGATGGGCATGGACGATGATACGCCGATTGACCAGAAAATGCTGTCCGGTGCCATTGAGAGCGCACAGAAGAAGGTCGAGTCGAGAAACTTCCAGATTCGTAAAAACGTTCTGCAGTATGATGACGTGCTCAATACCCAGCGCGAAGTGATTTACAAGCAGCGTCAGGATGTTCTGGACGGCGCCGACCTGAAGGAATCCATTTTGAGCATGATTGACAGCGTCATCGAGACAACCGTACACGGCGTACTCGGCGAAAAGACGTATCTGGAGCCGAGCGACGTGGAGGACGTTCGCAAGCACTTCTTGGGACTGTTCCTGACGCCGGAGGATCTGCAGTTTACCAATGAGGAACTGGATGATATGGCGCCGGAGGCTCTCATCGAAGAAATTCGCGAGATTGCCCATGCGGTATATCAGGCGAAGGAAGAGGATGTCACGCCGAATATCATGCGTGAGCTGGAGCGCGTCATTCTGCTGCGCAATGTCGATGAAAAGTGGATGGAACACATCGACGCGATGACAGAGCTGAGAAACGGTGTCCGCCTGCGTGCATATGCGCAGCGCGATCCGGTTGTGGAATACAAGCGCGAAGGCTCGGATATGTACGATCAGATGATTGCGCTCATCCGAGAAGATACCGTTCGCATGATGTATACGGCACGCGTCCGCGTACACGGCGAAGAGCCGAAGCGCGAACAGGTTGCCCGCGAGACCGGTGCATCCGGTGCGGAGGGTGAAGAAAGCGTGTCCAACACGCCGCACAAGGCAATCAAAAAGCCGGGCAGAAATGATCCGTGCCCGTGCGGTAGCGGCAAGAAGTACAAGAAGTGCTGCGGCCGCAATGAGTAAAAATAAAAGGGTAGGCGAAACGCTGCATGAAACAACATAAGAGTTATCTGTTTCTTGTACTGATTGCGGGCGTGTGCGGCGCAGTGCTGCGCGGCATGAGCCTGCTGTATGGCTATGAGGGTGAATCAGGGCTTCCGGTTGCCGGCTATGTGCCGGCAACCGCCCTGCTGGTGCTGACGGTTGGATTTGTTATCGTGTCCGCTGTGCTGTGCCGCACATGGTATGGCGGACAGGAGTATGCCTATGAACAGCTGTTTTCCCATTGCTCCGGTGTCAGCCGCGCGCTGTGCATGCTGCTTGGCATCGGCATGGCAGTGGTATCGGTTTTGGGGCTGGTGTATTTGCCGGCGCAGCTGTTGGAAGAATCGACGATTATGGGCGATCAGCTGATTGCGCCGAGCATGGTTATTGTCTGCGCGACCGGCATCACATGGGCACTTGGATTGCTCACCGGCATCGGTTTGCTGCTGCTCGCGGCGGGAAATAACAAAGCGGTGTCCAAAAAGACCGGCTGCTATACCATTATCCCGATGTTCTGGGGCTGCTTGGATCTCATTATGGTGTATCATGACAACAGCGCCAATCCGGTGCTGTCCGATTACACCTATCAGTTGGTTTTGATTGTCGCTGTCATGCTGGCCTTTTACAGCATGAGCGGATTCCTGTTTTCCACGGGATGCGCACCGCGGTTTTTTGTTTCCGCAGGTGCCGCTGTCTATCTGGCGCTGACCAACGCGGGCGGTCTGCTGGTGTGGAAGCTGCGTGCCAATTCCGATCTGGGCATTCTGCGCTACTTCGGCGTCTCGACGACATTCCGCGCGGGAATGTACTTGCTCGCCGGTGTGTATCTGCTGGTGGTTTTGGCTCGCGCGCTGCGCATTGCGCCGCTTCCGCCGAAGCAGGAACAGCCGGAGCAGCCGGAACAACCACAAGAAGCATAAAGAAAAAAGGCTGTTTTTCGTCTGAAAAACAGCCTTTTTGTGTGTAAAACATGTTATCTTTCGGGGATTCCCATGTAATTGAGTGCAAATGCCTGTTTGGGCAGCGGCTTGCCGGTTTGTACGGCGTCATAGCAGGATTCCATGAGATGGGCGGCCGGACGCTGCGCACTGTTGAGAATCTGGAAGTAATCCGTGTAGCGGCGCAGATGCGGTGTCGAAGCATCAATCCAAGGCTGGTGGCTGTGATTGGTGCAGTCTGCATCCAGCGGCGTCAGCGGGCGGATTAAGCTGGAGAAATCTCCGGAAATATGGAGACGGTGTTCCAGCCATGACAAAACCGAGTGTCTGCGTCCGGAACGGTCGTGCAGCATGTGCTGTACATGAATCATCGAACGCATCGACGCTTTGACTGCGGAAACCGGCACGCGTGTGCCGTATACGCTCCAAATGGCGCGTGATAAGATGGTTCCGATGATGGTCGCCGTCTTGTTGTCATATGACAGAAGCATATGCGCCGGATAATCCGCCGGATTTCCGCCGTGTGCGGCTGCAATCAGGGCGCGGTCAAGCTCCGCCTCGCACAGATTGTGCTGAGCGGACAGCGACAGCTGCGGATACAGCGGGTCGATGCGGTAATTGGCGATGTACGTCACAAACGGATGGACGGTGCGGTCGAGAATATAGTGACAGCAATAGCCGAGCAGATACGCCGTTGCTTCCGGCGTGCGGCTGCGCGCACATTCGTCGGTCAGCGCCTGAAACATGCGGCCGATGCGCTCCTCGTGCATCCGGTGACCGATGCGGTTGATATTGTTTTCCGTCAGTGGGCGGTGAAAAAATAAGATGTCCGGCCCTTGCGCGCCCCAGCGAAAAGCGAGCGGCGCCGCTTGAATGGCTTTGACAAGATAGGGCTGGGCGTCGTGCAGGGCAGAGTCTGCAAATATAAAATGAGAGACAAGCGCAGGCATTGCGATTCCTCCAAAATCAATGGGTATATAAAGAATGTGTAACGGAATTGTAATCTTTGTTCCTGTTTATTATAGAATGCTTTTCACAAAAAGTACACACAGACATATTCCAAAATTCGGCGGAAAATCAGGGGAGAATTCCGTTACACTGACTACACAAGGATGCTTGTCAGAAGATGTAAACAGGTGTATACTATAAAAGTATGTAAAAATAACCGGGGTGACCAAATCATCCCGCAGGATAGATTAAAGGAGCGTAACACATGAAAATTGGTATTGTCGGACTGCCGAACGTGGGAAAGAGCACCCTGTTCAATGCCATCACGAATGCCGGCGCGGAGTCGGCGAATTATCCGTTCTGCACCATCGACCCGAATGTCGGCATGGTAAGCGTGCCGGACGAACGTCTGGATAAGCTGAGCGAAATGTATCAGCCGCCCAAGACCATTCCGGCTGTTGTAGAATTTGTTGACATTGCCGGTCTGGTGCGCGGTGCATCCAAGGGCGAAGGCTTGGGCAACAAGTTCCTGTCTCATATCCGAGAAGTGGATGCCATCGTGCATGTTGTTCGCTGCTTTGATAACCCGAACATCATTCATGTTGAGGGCAGCATTGACCCGCAGCGCGACATTGAGACCATCAATCTGGAGCTGATTATGTCGGATATGGAGCTGCTGGAGCGCCGCATTGAGCGTTCCAAGAAGCTCGCAAAGGGCGACAAAAAGTATAATGCGGAAATCGAAGTGTTCCAGCGCCTGTACGATCATCTGGAGGGCGGCAACACCGCACGCACCTTCTCGGAATTTGAGGAACAGAAGGAACTGATTGACACCGTCGATCTGCTGACCTCCAAGCCGGTTATCTATGCGGCAAACGTGGACGAGAACGGCTTCACTGGCGATGAGACCGAGAATGCGCGTCTGGCAGCGGTTCGCAAGATTGCGGAGGACGAAGGCTCGATGGTACTGCCGATCTGTGCGCAGATGGAACAGGACATTGCCAGCCTGGAGGACGACGAGAAGGAACTGTTCCTGTCCGAGCTGGGTCTGGAGGAATCGGGTCTGGATCGTCTGATTCGCGTCTGCTATGACCTGCTCGGTCTGATGAGCTTCCTGACTGCAGGCCCGAAGGAAGTGCGTGCATGGACCATCAAGAAGGGCACGAAGGCACCGCAGGCTGCCGGTAAAATTCATACTGACTTTGAGCGCGGCTTTATCCGCGCAGAGGTTGTTTCCTTTGATGATTTGATGGCTTGCGGCTCGCTCGTTGCAGCAAAGGAAAAGGGTCTCGTTCGCTCGGAAGGCAAGGAATATGTCATGCGTGACGGCGATATCGTAGAGTTCCGTTTCAACGTATAACGCATAAAGATTCTCGCCGCTATCCAAAAGTAATCAAAACGACATGGAATTGTTTCGGAATTGTAATTGCATTTTGCTGTGCAATGCACTATGATAGGTTCATAGTCCGGCCGTGCGCCGGAAACGGAAATGATTTCGTATGCGGGAAAGATTGATTGAAAAGGTAGGCAGGAGGTTATAAAACTGCATGGATGATAAGAAGCAGTCTGGGGCAACTCCAGAACAGAACGGTGTAGGAGAAAGCACCAAGGGTTTTCCCATCGTCAGCAAAGAGGACGCAGACAATGCAGCGGCCTTTGAGATGAAGAAAAAGACAAAGGACGGCAATTGGGAAACGGCAATTCCGGTCAATGTAACCGGCGGCGATGTTGTAGAGCCGGAAACAGCCGCACCGGAGGAGCCGGAAGCTGCAGCAGATGCATCGGACGACAAAACGATGAAGATTGCGGCAGTAAAAATTGATGACGAGGCAGAGCAGCCGAAGGAACCCCCGCGCCGTGCAGCGCAGGAGGAAACCCAGCCGTTTGAGCCGATTGCACAGACCGACGGCGGCTCCGGAAACGGCAAAAAGCCGCGCGCGGAGAGAAAATCCGGCGGCGGCATGGGCAAGCGCATTGCCGCTGTCATCGCGGGTGTTGTTGTCGTTGCAGTCGTTGCGCTGAGCGTATATACCTATACATACGGCAAGATTTTTCCGGGCGTAAAGGTCGCAGACGAATACAAGCTCAGCGGCATGACGCAGGAACAAGCTGCAAGCTATATTTCCAGCGATGTACAGAACGGCGTGCTGGAGCAGAGCATCGAGCTGAACGGCAAGGATACCGTCAGCGGCGAGGAAAAGACCTACGAGATCAAGCTGTCTGATGTTGCGGAATCCGTTGACGCGCAGACCTCAGCACAGCAGGCATATCAGATGGGCCGTGAGGGCGGATATTTCCAGCGCATTTCTACCGTGCTGGGCTGCCTGTTTGGCGGACGGGATATTTCGCTGAACGCTACGCTGAAGGACGGCGCAGTGGAGAAGCAGGTAAATAAAATTGCAGAAGATCTGGCGTATGAACCGACCCAGCCGAGCTGGAAGGTGGACAAGGACGCGAAAAAGCTGATTGTAGACACCGGCAAGCAGGGCAATGAGTTTGACAAGAGCAAGGTAGTCAAGGACATTTCGGCACAGGCGCAAAGCGTAGAGCTTGAGCCGTATACCATTGAGACCTATGAGAAGGATCAGGATAAGCCGGATGCGGCTGCCATTGCCAAGGATGTCAACACAGAGGCAAAGAACGCAACCGTCAACAAGAAAGACGGCAAGACCATTGAAGAAGCGGTTGACGGCGTAAAGGTAGAAGAAAGTGCCATTTCTTCCGCTATCGGCGATGCGAGCCAGCAGAGCTACAGCATTCCGGTTGAACTGACTAAGGCAGAGGTCACCAAGGCAGATCTGGAGCCGCTGCTGTTCCGTGATGTACTGGGCTCGACCACGACGTATTACAACGGCGGTCAGGCAGGCCGTACCACCAACGTTCGTCTGGCGTGCAATTCGATTGACGGAACCATTTTGAATCCGGGCGAAGAATTCTCGTACAACGATATTGTCGGTGAGAGAACCGCATCGAGAGGATACCGCTCCGCGATTATCTTCTCCAACGGCTCGGAGGTAGACGGACTGGGCGGCGGTGTTTGTCAGGTATCGTCGACGGTGTACATGGCTGTGCTGCGCGCCGATCTCAAGGTAACCGAGCGCTACAACCATCAGTTCCAGATTTCGTACACGCCGATTTCGCAGGATGCTGCGGTATATTGGGGCAGCAAGGACTTTAAGTTTGTCAATGATACCCCGTATCCGATTAAGGTCGTTGCAAGCTCCGGCGGCGGTACGCTGACGGTCAAGCTGTATGGCACTAAGACATCGGACAAGACCATTTCTTTCTCCAGCAAGAGCTATACCAGCGGCAAGTATAAGTACGCTTCGCTGTATAAGACCGTGACGGAGAACGGAAAGACCACAACCACAAAGGTAAACAGCAGTGCATATCTGCTGAACAAGAAATAAAGACGACGAAGAAACGCCGCACAGGGAGAATGACATGGGCAGCAAAAAACAGCGTTTGAACAATGTATATGGCAGCAAGGTCGCTGCCAGACAGGATTTGATGCAAATGCTGCTGCCCACACTCGGTGCGGCGTTTCTGTTTTTGGCACCGGCGTTTTTGATTTCTGTCGCGCTGCGCATTGTGTGCTTTGATCCGTCAAGCATGGAGATCCGCGCCGCCCTGACCTATGGGCAGCTTGCCGAGGCGCTGGCGGCGTATGGCGCGGCGCAGCTGTTTATCACGATGCCGCTGTATTACGGCATGACGCAGTTTTGTGCATGGCGGCGCGCGGGCGCGCGGGTGCAGGCGTCCGTGATTTTGCTGTGCTTTACGTCCATACGGCTGTACGTGCGGTCGATTTGGATGGCGCTGATTCAGCTGCTGTACGCGGTTTTGTGGCTGATTCCATGCGCGGCAATTTGTCTGGTGGGAGCGGCGCTGTATCAGTATGTCCTGCCCACAACGACGGGTTATTTGATTTTTATGGAGCTTGTCATTGTTGCGAGCATTTGGTATGCGGCGATGCTGCTGCCGTATCAGTGCGGCTATTCGCTGATGGCAGAGCGGCAGAACATGAGCTGCTGGCGTGCTGTGCGCACGGCTGCCAAGAGCTGCCGCGGACATCGGTTCGAGTTTTTTTATCTGATGCTCAGCTTTCTGTTCTGGATGATTCTTTCGGTTGTCTTTGGCGGACTGCTGCTCATCGTTGTGTGTCCGTATTTTTTGCTCGCTCTGTATCATTTGTTTGACCGCATTCGCGGCGTGGAAATCCGCGTTTCGCGCAGATCGCAGGAGAACAGCACAGACGATACAACCTAAAGCACGGCAGAGCACGGCTCTGCCGTGTCTTTTTTTGCGTGCGCGGCGAATTTTTTTTCGTAAAACACAGGAAATTTATCAAAATAACTTGATGATACGCCCTGTTTTGGTATATGATAGTAAGTAATAGTATGAAGTGAAGGAGCGATTTCGTTGGAGAAAAAACCGTTTTATATAACTACTCCGATTTACTACCCGTCTGATAACCTGCACATCGGTCATTGCTACTGTACCGTGGCAACCGATACCATGGCTCGCTTTAAGCGCCTGAAGGGCTATGATGTCATGTTCCTGACCGGTACGGATGAACACGGTCAGAAGATTGAGGACAAGGCAAAGGAAGCCGGTGTGACGCCGAAGGAATTTGTCGATAAGATTGTAAGCGGCGTCAAGGATCTGTGGAAGCTGATGAACATTTCCAATGACCGCTTTATCCGCACGACCGATCCGTATCATGAAGAAGCTGTACAGAAGATTTTCGAGCGTCTGAAGAAGCAGGGCGATATTTACAAGTCTGTATACAAGGGCAAGTACTGCAAGCCGTGTGAGTCGTTCTGGACTGAGACACAGCTGGTAGACGGCAAGTGCCCGGACTGCGGCCGCGAGGTTGTAGACGCAGAGGAAGAAGCATATTTCTTCCGTCTTTCCAAGTATCAGGATCGCATCATCAAGCTGTACGAGGAGCATCCGGATTGGCTGGAGCCGTCCTCTCGTGCGCATGAGATGCTCAACAACTTCATCAAGCCGGGTCTGGCAGATACCTGTGTATCCCGTACCAGCTTCAACTGGGGTGTTCCGGTGCTGTCTGATCCGAAGCACGTCGTATACGTATGGATTGACGCGCTGACCAACTACATCACGGCGCTGGGCTATGAGAACGAACAGTACAACGACTTTGAGAAGTTCTGGCCGGCTGACGTTCATTTCATCGGCAAGGAAATCGTGCGTTTCCACTCGATTCTGTGGCCGGCAATTCTGATGGCGCTGGATCTGCCGCTGCCGAAGAAGATTTACGGTCATGGCTGGCTGCTGCTGGACGGCGGCAAGATGTCCAAGTCTAAGGGCAACGTTGTCGATCCGGTCTTTCTGTGTGAGCGCTACGGCGTAGATACCCTGCGTTACTTCCTGATGCGCGAGTTCCCGTTCGGTTCTGACGGTGCGTTCTCCAATGAAGCACTGATTAACCGCATCAACTCGGATCTGGCGAACGATTTGGGCAATCTGGTTTCCCGTACCGTTTCCATGGTCGAGAAGTATTTTGACGGCACGCTGCCGGCTGAGCAGACTGCCGATGCACTGGATGACGAGCTGGTTTCGATGGCTTCCGCGCTGCGTGACAAGTACGACGGCATCATGGAATCGTATGCATTCCAGGACGGCCTGATTGAAATTTTCAAGGTTGTATCTCGTGCCAATAAGTACATTGACGAGACCGCTCCGTGGGTACTGGCAAAGGATGAGGCAAACAAGCCGCGTCTGGCGCGTGTCATGTATAACCTGCTGGAGACCATCCGCATTTGCGGCATTCTGCTGACGCCGTATATGCCGGATTCTGCGGAAAAGATTCGCGAGCAGATCGGCGCAGATGCATCGATCTACAACTGGGAGACCGCCGGTGTATACGGCTCTCTGCCGCAGACGGTTACCGTGCACAAGGGTGCTGCCCTGTTCCCGCGCATTGACATGAACAAGGAACTGGCATTCCTTGAGGAGCGCATGGACAAGCAGAAGAAGGCAGCAGAAAAGGCTGCCAAGAAGGCGGAAAAGGCTGCGAAGAAGGACGAGAAAAAGCTGGAAGGCGTTATGATCGGCATTGACGATTTCGCAAAGGTCGAGCTCAAGACCGCAAAGATTCTGTCCTGTGAGCCGGTGAAGAAGTCGGACAAGCTGCTGTGCCTGCAGGTTGAGCTGGGTGAGGAAAAGCGCCAGATTGTCTCCGGCATTGCCGAGTATTACAAGCCGGAAGACATGGTCGGCAAGACCGTGATTGTTGTCTCGAACCTCAAGCCGGCAAAGCTGCGCGGCGTAGAGAGTCAGGGCATGATTCTGGCAGCAGATACGCCGGATGGCGTACAGGTTGTCTTTGCAGACGGCATTCCGTCCGGCTGCAAGATCAGATAAACAAAACATTCCTTCGGATGGAAGGATGAAAGGAAGGCTCGATGATTCCGCAACGGGATTTTCGAGCCTTCTGTATCTGCAATTTTTTTCTCTTTTTTTCAACAATCTCTTGACCTTCCACCTTGTGGAAGCTGTATAACTAAGAAAACAGAGAACACAGGGAGGATTTTCGATGAAGATCAAGCAGGTGGAGGAGCTGGTCGGCATCACCCGCAAAAATATCCGGTTCTATGAGGAACAGGGATTGCTGCAGGTGGCGCGGGCGGATAATGGATACCGCGAATATCATATGCAGGACGTCCGCAGGCTGCAGCAGATTCGGCTGCTGCGCAAGCTGTCGGTTCCGCTGGAAGATATTCGGGCATTGTTTGCCGGAACGCTTCGGCTGGATACCTGCCTCTCACGGCAGACCATGCAGTACGAGAGACAAAAGCGCGACCTCGACCAGATGACGAAATTTTGCGAGATGCTGATGCAGAAAAATGCTTCGCTGGAATCTCTGGATGCGGAGCTCTGTCTGGAACGGATGGAGCGTCTGGAAAAGGAGGGAACCAGTTTTATGGATGTCAACAAAACCGATGTACAAAAGAAGCGAAGAAACGGTGCCGTGCTTGGCGCGGCGTTTATGATCTGCGTGATGCTCGCGGTGATTGCGCTTGTTTTGTGGGCGAACACACAGGAGGAAATTCCAATGCCTGTTTTGGGCATTGGAATTGGGATTCCCGTCGTCATGATCGTTGGCGTGCTGGCTGCCCTGCGCAGCAGACTCAGAGAAATCAAAGGAGGAGAAGAAGATGAAGCTGCTAAGTATTGAGTACATCCCGGGTGCAGAAATCGAGGCACTGGGAATGGTAAAAGGAACCATCGTTCAGACCAAAAATGTCGGCAAAGATTTTATGGCGGGCATGAAAACGCTGGTCGGCGGAGAAATCGTCGGCTACACGCAGATGCTGGAGGAAGCGCGGCAGATTGCCGTGAAGCGCATGGTGGATGAGGCGAAAGCGCTGGGCGCGGATGCCATTATTGGCGTGCGCTACGGTTCTTCACAGCTCATGGCAGGTGCTGCGGAAGTGATTGCGTATGGTACGGCGGTGCGTATTCTGAACAAGTAAGAAAGGAAACAGATATGCTGTTTGATACCCATGCACACTATGATGACAGTTGGTTTGATGCGGATCGGGATGCGCTGCTCCGGTCCATGCAGGAACACAACGTCGGGTTGATTCTCAATCCGGGCTGTGATGTGGAGACGTCCAAAACGGCGGTGCGGCTGGCGCATACCTATGATTTCATGTATGCGGCGGTCGGCATTCATCCGGAGTACAGCGTCGGCGTCACGGATGCAGACATTGACATTATTCGCACCTTGGCGGCAGACCCGAAGGTCAAGGCGATTGGCGAAATCGGCTTGGATTATTATTGGGAAAAACGTTCACCGGAGACCACGCCGCCGCGCGAGCAGCAGAAAATCCTGCTGCGCAAACAGCTGGAGCTGGCGCGGGAGCTGCACATGCCGGTCATCATTCATGACCGAGAGGCGCACGAGGACTGTTTTGATATTGTCAAAGAATTTTCCGACCTCAAGGGCGTGTATCACTGCTATTCCGGCAGCTTGGAAATGGCGAAGGAAATCGTCAAGCTGGGGTGGAATCTGTCGTTTACCGGCGTCATCACCTACGGCAAGGCAAAAAAAGCCCGCCGCGTCATCGAAGGTCTGCCCATGGACCGCATCATGATTGAGACAGACAGCCCGTATCTCACGCCGGAGCCGGAACGGCTTGCGGAAGGCCGCGTTCGCAACAGCTCGCTGTTTGTGCATCGGGTGGCGGAGCAAATCGCCAGCTTTAAGGGCTTGACCGTGCAGGAAGTAGAAGATATAACGACACAAAATGGAAAAGCGTTTTTTGGAATTGCATAACGAACAAACAATGACCGATAAGTGGCACATGCGTGCTGCTTGTCGGTTTTTGTACAGGGGAAGTTGAAAAATACTAGCAAAACATGTGCAAAAATGTCACTTGTATGGCGGGAAAAACGTTGTACATATTTCGGGGTATTGATTGACAAACGTAGATTGATTTTGTATAATATAAATAAATATAGAAGCGTATGTGAAACGCTGAAAGGAGTGACTAATATGAAAAAGAGATTGATTAGTCTGCTGTTAGCGGGATGTATGACAGCAATGCTTTCGGTTGCTGCATTTGCAGCGGATACGATGGGGGCTGATGCAAAGGATGAGGAAGCTTCCCTGAAGCCGCCTGTATCTGTGGTATTTAAGGATGTACCGGCAGCTGCTTGGTATACACCGAGTGTGCAGTACGTATATAACCATGATATTATGATCGGTGTTTCTGCCGACAGATTTGCACCGGAAGTTGGTTTTAACCGCGCAATGATTGTGCAGACCATGTACAACCGCTCCAGTGACAAGACCTTTAACAAGAATGCTGCACCGGCATTTACCGATGTCACCAACAAGAATCTTTGGTTCTATGATGCAGTCCAGTGGGCAGCACAGAGAGGCGTTATCGCTGGTTACGGCGACGGCACCTTCCGCCCGTATCAGGATGTTACCCGTCAAGAATTTGCAAAGATTCTGTACTACGCTGCCGGCAGCCCGTCTATTGTAAACGGTGCTGTACTGCCGCATCCGGACTTTAAGGATGTTGGTGCTTGGGCAAAGAACGCAATGATTTGGTGCAATGCACGTAAGATCATTCAGGGCGTTCCGGTAAACGGCGTTCTGTATCTCCAGCCGCAGGGCGTTGCCAACCGTGCACAGGCAGCTCGTATGCTGTCTCAGTACCTGGGAATTACCGGCTGATTGACCACGAAAAAGCAATAAGACAACAAAAAATGCCATCCGGTTTCGGATGGCATTTTCTTTTTGTGTTATTCTGCGATAGCGGCAAATGCCTGCTTGAGATCGTCGAGGATGTCATCGACATGCTCCAGACCAACAGACAGGCGCACAAGACCCGGCGTGATGCCGCAGGCAACCAACTGCTCATCACTGAGCTGGCGGTGGGTTGCCGTTGCCGGATGCAGGATGCAGCTGTGAATGTCTGCGACATGAACCTCCAGAGAAATCATCTTCAGGCTGTCGATAAACTTGGCAGCGCGTGCACGGCCGCCCTTGATCGAGAACGAAATGACACCGGCGGTGCCTTCCGGCAGATATTTCTGTGCCAGCGCATGATACTTGTCAGACGGCAGATTCGGATAGTTGATAAATTCTACATCCGGCTGCTGCTCCAAGAACTGCGCAACTTTCAGCGCGTTGCTGCTGTGCTGACGGATGCGAAGCGGCAGCGTCTGTAAGCCGAGGTCGAGCAGGAATGCACCCATCGGCGTCTGGCAAGTGCCCATGTCGCGCATAAGCTGCACGCGCGCCTTGGTGATGTAAGCGGCAGCGCCGAAAGATTCGGTGTAGCGCAGACCGTGATACGACTCGTCCGGTTCGGTCAGTCCCGGGAACTTGCCCGAAGCGCCCCAGTCGAATTTGCCGCTGTCGACAATGACACCGCCCATCTGTACGGCGTGACCGTCCATGTATTTGGTCGTGGAGTGCACGATAATGTCTGCACCGAAGTCAAACGGGCGGCACAGAATCGGCGTGGCAAACGTGTTGTCTACGATGAGCGGAATGCCGTTGTTGTGAGCCAGAGCGGCAAACTTTTCGATATCGAGCACATGAAGTGCCGGATTGGCGATGGTCTCGCCGAAAACAGCCTTGGTGTTCGGACGAATTTCCTTCTGTAATTGCTCCAGCGGTGCATCGCCGTCAACAAACGTGACGTCAACACCAAATTTTTTGAGTGTCACGCCGAGCAGATTAAACGTGCCTCCGTAAATCGCAGAAGAGGCAATAACATGGTCGCCTGCCTCCGCAATGTTCATCACAGCGAGCATAGATGCTGCCTGTCCGGAGCTGGTACACAGGGCGCCGACGCCGCCTTCCAACGCGGCGATTTTTTTCTCTACATAGTCAATAGTCGGATTGCCCAGACGGGTGTAGAACGCATCGCCTGCGGTCAGGTCAAACAGGGCACCGACATGCTCTGTGGAGTCGAACGTAAATGTCGTAGACTGATAAATCGGCAGGGCACGCGGGCTGCCGTTTTTCGGCTCGTAGCCTGCCTGAATACACATGGTTTCCGGTCTCATTATACAAAACCTACCTTTCTAGTGGGAAAAACTTGAGCGTTTTCAACAAAATATACTAATACCGTACCATATGAGGGAATTGCTGTCAAGCAGTCTGAAAATATAAAAGCCAACGAAGAAATCAAATTCTTCGTTGGCTGATAAGGGTTATGGTATAGTGCCGGTAACAGTTCTGGATACAGTTCCCCCAGATACCTTGCCGGTAGCCTCAATATTTAGATTGAAGTCAGCTCGAATTTTTTTTCCAGAAGAAAAAGTTTTGCCAGTATATTTTATACACGTTAGAGTATATTTGGGAATACCAAATGAATCCTTATAGTTAATATAGATTTTATTAGCTTTTGAATATCCCTTAGATGTTTGGTACTTCCAAGTAATAGAACCGGTTATTTTGGTCAATAGGGTTTTACTACAGTGAGCAGTAATAGAAAAATATAATTGACGCACATAATGAATATTAGTCGTAACATTGACCCTAACAATAGCACGGCTTCCTTGAACTGAATAAGGCGTATTATATTTATCGAGTTCAGGTTTTATTTCATTAAATTCGGATAGGCTTAACGAAATAGGAACCTCGACAGTTTCTGATGCAATTAAATTCTCATTTGATAAAGAATCCAAATTTTCATCAGTGGTTTTGTCCTCTTCAGTTAGAACAATGTTTTGGGGATTCTCGTTGGTATCAACCGCATAAGATTTTGCAGGAAGAAGAGTTATTAGCAACGAACACAGAACGATTAGAGAAAAAATCTTTTTTTCATTTTAGATTACCACCTCTTGAATTAGTATTAATTTGTTTAGAAATATATTTTAACCTCCATTCTATGTATTTAGAATTTAGACTGATATGGTATTCACTACGTAGTCGTGATTGGATGGACAATAGCATATCAGAATTTGCTTTGCATTGCAGGACGTTTTGAATATCTGAATCGAAATAGTCATCCGGTGCACTGACAAGAGTATTTGATTTCCAAAGTCGTAAATTCCTATTTTCTTCTAATAACTGTCTCCAAGTATCGCATATGTCTCGTTTTCTAGCGTTGGATAATCGTTTTTTATTAGATACTTGAGAGAGAATTTCGTTAGGAGGATAATCACTGTAACTAATGAAATTCGCATTGGATTTTTTGTCGGGTGATGTGATATATATGGGAAGATTGTAGTCTTTCAGATGGAATATCGTTGCGTACAGTCCACATATTTCTAAAGGACAATAACTATATAGAATCGTTAAAGGCGTGCGATAGAAGCTGTTTTTCATGTCAACGGAGTCAGAATATGGAGGAAATTCGAGAAGAGATAGAAAGTTATCAGCTTTGTCTTTTAGATGAAAGATAGAATAATCTGTACTATTACAGCAGATATTTGATATGCCAATGGATATGAATGCGTTCTGAATATTTGGATCGAAAGTTAAGTAATTCATATGGATACCTGATACATGTGTTATACAATTTTGATTGCATGATAGCACAATCGAAGTTAGATTGCAATAATTTAAATATAAAGAAATCTTAAGTAAATATAAAGAAACCTTAAGATTTCATTGATACAAAAAATGAAGAGATACTTGCACTTGCCACACCTGCGCGAAGTTAGTATAATAAAAAGATAAAGAAATTTGGAATAGATGGAGGCAGAACGATGGAAAAACAGAAAATTGCGCGCATCAATGCGCTGGCGAAGAAGGCAAAGACAGAGGGCTTGACCGACGCGGAAAAGGTCGAGCAGAAGCAGCTGCGCGATGAATATATTGCAGAGTACCGCGCCAATCTCAAGGCACAGCTGGACAACACGACAATTGTAGAACCGGACGGCACCAAGCACCCGCTGCAGCGAAAGCCGTATAACGGTTTGCGGCGTCATTAACACGACAAATTTCTATGTGCCGAAGCAGATTCATAGCATCATGGAGCGGCTGGAACAGGCGGGATTTGCCTGCTATATTGTCGGCGGCGCAGTGCGCGACTGGCTGGCAGGCGGAAAGTCGCATGACTATGATTTGTGCACGGCAGCTACACCGGAACAAACGGAACGGATTTTTTCCGATTTGCATGTCATTGAAACCGGTCTCAAGCATGGAACAGTAACCATTGTCATGGACGGAGAACCGATAGAAATCACGACATTCCGCACGGAAGGCGCGTATTCCGACGGGCGCAGACCGGATTCTGTGGCGTTTGTAACGGATATTACACGCGATTTGGCGCGGCGGGATTTTACGGTCAATGCCATGGCGTGGAGTCCGTGGCGCGGACTGTGCGACCCGTTTGGCGGAAAAGAGGATTTGGCACGGAAACACATTCGCTGTGTCGGCGATGCGGAGACGCGGTTTCAAGAGGATGCCCTGCGCATTCTGCGGGCACTTCGATTTGCATCGACCAGAGGATATGAAATAGAGGCGCAAACGGCGCAGGCTCTGCGCGACAACAGACACCGCTTGACACATGTTTCCGCAGAGCGAATCACGGCGGAGTTGCTGCAAATTGTCAGCGGCGCGTATGCCGGTGCTGTGTGCATGGAGTTTGCGGAGATTTTTGCGGAAATTTTGCCGGAAATTGCGCCGATGATGGGGTTTCAACAGTGTAATCCGCATCATAAATATGATGTGTGGGAGCATTCTGTTCGCGCGATGGAGAGCATTCGGCCGGAACCGCTGCTCCGGCTGACCATGCTGTTTCACGACTGCGGAAAGCCGGATACATTTACTGTGGATGCACAGGGCATCGGACATTTTTACGGCCATCCGGCGCAATCGTATGTCGTGGCAAAGCGGGCGGTGCAGCATTTGCGTCTGCCGACGCAGATGGAACAGCAATTGCTGTATCTGGTGCGGCATCATGACACGCCGCTGGGACAGACCAAGCGTAGTGTGCGGCGCAAGCTGGCGGTGCATGGCGAAGCAATTTTTCGGCAGCTGCTGGCAATCAAAAAAGCAGACTGCATTGGGCAGGGAACAACGCCGCACAATCAGACAGAGCTGTTGGAGACCGAACAGCTGCTGGAAGAAGTGCTGACGGAGCATGATTGTCTGACGCGGCGGGATTTGGCGGTCAATGGCCATGACCTGCAGGCGTGGGGCGTTTCCGGTCGGGACATTGGTTTTTTCTTGTCCGAAATGCTGAACCGTGTGCTGGACGAGCCGGAAAATAACACACGCGAGCGGCTCAAGGAAATCTTTGAAGAACTGCAAGACGGGCAGAATCAGATTGAACTGACGGTCAGCGGCATGAGTGCAGGCTGCTGTGTGCGCGAAGTGCGCCGCCTGATGGAACGCATTCCGGAGGTGCAAAAGACAGAAGTTGTGCTCGACAGCGGACAGATTGTACTATATGGACAAAAAATACCGCTGGAGCAGGTGCGAAACGCCCTGACAGCGGCAGGATTTGAGGTGGTCATATGAGTTTGGATTATAAACAGATTTTTGTCGATCAGTATACACAGCACATCAAGCGCCGCGGTGCAGACCGCCTGCTGGAATGGCTGATTGGCTCGGACTTTTTTACAGCGCCGGCATCTACGCGTTTTCATGCAGCTTATGAGGGCGGTTTGGTAGAACACAGCCTGAACGTCTATAAGGTCTTTATGAAAAAGCATTTTGTAGAAGGCGAGGACGATCCGGAGAGCGTGGCAATTTGTACGCTGCTGCATGACATCTGCAAAGCCGGATTTTATGAGGTTTCGTACCGGAATCGCAAAAACGAGGATGGTCAATGGGAAAAAGTGCCGTATTATACCATCAATGACCGATTTCCCTATGGACACGGCGAAAAGTCCGTGTTTCTCATCGAACGATTTATGCGCCTGAAAAATGACGAGGCGGTTGCCATTCGCTGGCACATGGGCGGCTTTGACGATACGGCAAAGGCGGGTTCGTTTGCCATCGCGCATGCGTATGAACAGTATCCGCTCGCCGTAAAGGTACATTTGTCGGATTTGGAGGCAACGTATCTGTGCGAAAGCCGGAATGAGGAAGAATAATCACGAAAAATTCTCCCGCGTATAGAAAAAGAAATACTGCTGATACACGCCTGCATAGGGGCTGTTGATGAATTGTTTCATGTCGCCGCTGTAATATGCGGCGGCTTTTTTCATCCATGTATCTACGGGGAAGGCGTCCAGCTTGTGCAGACCGAACAGCAAAAAGCAATCCGCGACTTTTCTTCCCACGCCGCGCAGCTGCATGATTTCGCGGCGGGCGGCGTCCGTGTCCATGCGGGACAGGGCGGAAAAATCAACCGTGCCGGAGCAGACGGCCTGTGCGGCGGCGATGAGATACGGCGTGCGGTAGCCTGCGCGCAGAGATGCCAAATCCTCCGGTGTACAGATGGCGAGCTGTTCCGGACTGGGAAACGCATACAGCGTTTGCTGTTCAAAAGAAATCGGTTCGCCCAGCAGCGTGCACAGACGGTTTACAATGCCCGTGATGCGCGGGATGTTGTTGCATTGCGAGAGGATAAAGGTGCACAGAGCTTCCCAAGGCTCCTGCCGCAAGATGCGGATGCCGCGGCCAAAGTCGGCGGCAGCAGCGGTAAATGCATCTACAGCAAAGCTGTCGCAGATGGCGGCATAGTCTGTGTCGCAGTCAAAATAATCGCGCCAGAGCTGTGAAAATTGCTGCTCGTCAGAGGAAAGCACCAGCGCGCCGTCTTGATCGGAAACGCGAGCGGGTAAGCCGCGAACGATACCGAGATAGCTGCCGTCCGGTTGTTCCGTCCAGCGAAAGCACTGGCCGCATGTGAATGTTTGGCGGGCGGAAAACCGACTGGAGCCGGTGACAAAGAGTTGGTTGTCTTGCATGGTGATTTGCATGGGAATCCCTCCTGATTTCGATATTTTATCACGAATTCGCAGGCGGAGACAATATCTTAAGAATTTTTTATAGATTTATCCATAGGAGCGGCAAAAAAGATGTGGTATAATAAAACGAATTTTGTAACATGGAGGAGGAAATACACCTTTGGGCGTCAAAAATTATGCAGGACAGTCCGGATGGAAGGTTGTTGAGGAAGAACGCGTCAAGAATCCCAAACAAGCCAAGCGCAGAGCGCGGCGGGCAACCAAGCGCCGCAGACGCAAAAAGCGAGGGCTGGCGCAGTTGGTGACGAGATGGTTTGTTGCGGCGGTGCTGCTCGCGGCAGTGTATTGCGTGCTGGTGTTTTCCAATATTCCGTTCATTGAAAAATGGAGAACCATTTATATTGAAACCGCAATGGGAACCATGAATCATCAGTGGCTGGCAACGCGCTTTCTCCCGCAGACCGTCATTGATGATGTTATGAAGGGACGTATGGCGATTGAACTGCAGCAAGAGGAGTATAATTCTGCTTGGGGTGCAGAGGAGACGGCGTTTCCAAGCCATGCCGATGCCGTTGGCTCGTGGAAAACCGTAAAAAAGCATTTTTCGGAACAGTATCCGGAAATTGATCAGGCTTCGCTGAAAAAATATCTGGAAAAACATAAAAACAAAAAGCTGCTGGACAAAGACGGCTGCCTGCTCATTGACCGCGCAGCGTATGACGAGGAAAAAACCGGAATCAAAACCATTTACGGCGATGATGTCTGTGCCATTGACACGCATAACGGCATTGTCATTGTCAGCTTAGACGGTGACGGCTATGCCGGACGCATGGCGATTGTCAAAAATTCCGAACAGGTGCGGCTTGCAACTGCGCCGAATCTCGGTTCTGCCGGCAGTTATTTGGATCGCATTTGCGAAAAAAATGATGCCGTGCTCGGCATCAATGCCAGCGGATTTTCCGATCCGGAGGGTACAGGCAACGGCGGAGAGGCATTCGGCATGATTCTGTCCAAGGAAAAGCTGTATCGAAAGTCCTTGGATACCACGATGAAGGTCATTGGGCTGGACAAAAAGAATCATCTTGAAATATCCAACACGCTGCCGGACGGCGCGCGCGATGCCATGCAGTTTTCTCCGGCACTGGTCGTCAATGGAGAACAGCTGATCAGCGGTTCCTCCGGCTGGGGCTTGCAGCCGCGCTCTGTTATCGGACAGACCAAGGACGGCGAGATGCTGCTGGCGATTGTAGACGGCAGACAGCCGGGCTATTCTGTCGGCATCACGCTTGGCGATTTGGCGGACATTCTGTATCAGTACGGCGCGTATCAGGCGTGCAATTTGGACGGCGGTTCGTCTGCGGTCATGTACTATCGCGACCGCATTATCACGCATTCCTCTGCGGCAAATTCCGAGCGCGGACGGCATATTCCGGACGGCTGGATTGTTACAGAGCCGAAAACCTAAGAGATGCAAAAACTCCTGCTTCGGCGGGAGTTTTTTGCTGCGTGCAAGCGGAATAATTTTTTTCCGTTCTGCTCAATTCGCGCTGCATCGCGGGCAATTCATGGCATGCTGAAAAGGGCAGCTGCTTGAAAATATTTGCTGCCGAGGAGGTGAAAAATACGAAGAATACTGTTATACTGGTATCAGCCGGAAGCATCTCCGGCGCGAAAAGCCGACAGACTGCGCAGAGCGAACTGTATGCGCGGACGCTGGCGCGATTGGGCTGCACAGCAGTGCATGATGCGGGCTATGGGAATGCCGCGCTTCTCGCAGAGCGTATGGATGCACTGGTGTTGTCCGGCGGCGGGGATATTCATCCGCTGTATTATGGAAAGCATTTGACCGGACTGGATACCAGTGTCGATCCGCACAGAGATGAGAGAGAATGGGAACTTATGCGCTGGTTTTGTGCGAAGAAAAAGCCGATTTTGGGCATTTGCCGCGGGATGCAGGTTGTCGATGTGTTTTTTGGCGGCACGCTGTTTCGGCATTTGGGCACGGCGCATGTGCATGACAACACCCTGCACACAATTATCACCGCGGAGAGCGGACGGCTGCGCCCGCTTTTGGGAGAAAAGCTCGCTGTCAACAGCTATCATCATCAGGCGATTCGCACGCTGGGTGCAGGTTTGCATGTGACAGCAGTCAGCGATGCCGACGGTGTCATTGAAGCCATCGAGCACGATACGCTGCCGATTATGGCGGTGCAGTGGCATCCGGAACGCATGATTGACGGATTGTGTCAGGATGCGGCGTGCGATATGCTTCCGCTGTTTGCGGCGTTTCTAGCCCTGCCGGCGAAGAAAGGAACGACATAATTCATGGAACAAATACGTCTCATAAATCTGGAGGACGAAAAACCGACTGTCAAACAGGCGATGGATCGGCTGGAGCTGGAACTTCGACTGGCGAAAAAACAGAATGTCTGTGTTTTGAAAATCATTCACGGGTTTGGCTCGACGGGAAACGGAGGAAAAATCCGCGTGGCACTGCGCCGGGCAATGCCGGAATATCAGAAACGCGGAAAAATCCGGTTTTTCGTTCCCGGAGAAAGACTGACGATATTTGAAGAGGAGACGCGGAAACTGCTGCAGCTGTGTCCGGATTTCCGAAAAGATCACGACATCAATCGGCACAACAACGGCATTACTGTTGTTGTGCTGCGAGACAGGAAAGGATGAAATGTATGCTGAATCGAAACAAGGAACAGAAAACAGATCGCATCGAACATATGCGTGACGGTGACGGACACGTTCTCCGCCGCACACTGATTGCACCGGAAGATTCCTGCGGGAAATTTAAGATGTGCGCGAAAATTACACTGGAGCCGGGATGTTCCATCGGTGAGCACCCGCATCAGCCGGACGCGGAGTTCTGCTACATGCTGGAAGGAGAGCTGACCATTCTGGACAACGGCGAAGAACATACTGTATATCCGGGAGACGCGTGGATCTGCGGGGACGGCGCCGTGCATTACAGCAAGAACACCTCGGATAAGCCGGCTGTGTTCCTTGCCGTGGTGGTAAAGTAACAGAAAAAAAGACCGATGCGATTCATTGCATCGGTCTTTTGCTGTCTGATTGGCTGTTTACTTTACGATGTAAACGTTTGCGTACTTGACACCGTTCTTTCTCGCGATGGAGTTGTTTGCTACGAAGATGTCGATGCGCTTGCCCTTGATGGCGCCGCCGCGATCCTCTACGGTGTAGGTGCCCCAGCCTTCAATGTAAACCTTGGTGTACATCGGCAGGACGGAAGTGTCAGCTGCGATGGTGTGGTTGACGCGCGGGGTTCTGCCGGAAGCAGTGGTGCTGTCGCCAGCGTAGAAGGTCAGCTTGAAGTTGCCTACCAGCTTCTTGTTGCCGCTGTTGCTCGGCTGGCTGGTAGTCGGCTGGGAAGTAGACGGCTTAGAAGTGGTCAGGTACTTGGAAGATACATAACCGGTCTTGCCGTTTACGGAAATCTTTGCCCAGTTGCCGGAAACGCCGGTCTTGGTAGCAATCTGTCCCTTGCTCATGGAGGTGATTACCTTGTAGCTGGTGCTCGGACCAGAGCGGACATTGACTGCGGAGGTCGCATATACCGTGGTGCTTGCCGTGTTTGTGGTGGTAGAAGTAGATGCCGTGGTGCCGGTGGAAGCGGAACCGGAGGTCAGGTACTTGCTGTGTACGTAACCGGTCTTGCCGCCTGCGGTGACCTTGGTCCAGTTGCCGGACTTGCCGTTGGTGGTAACGGTCTGACCCTTTGCGACAACGGAAACAACGCGGTAGCTGTTGCCTGCGCCTGCACGCATGTTTACGTGCGTGGTAGCGGTAGCGGATGCAGCGAATGCGCCAGCGGTCAGGGATGCGGTAACGAAAATGCCGGTAGCGGCAACAATAAGATTTCTCTTTAATTTCTGAAACATAAGTAACTCCTTTATTACGCGGGGCTGCCGAAGCAGCGTGGGTATCAATTTGTTACGTTCATGTAACCGTTTGTTACGGTTGTGTAACTGAACTGTAACCTATCTTACAGGAAGACGCCGCGTTTGTCAAACAAATCTTGGACATTTTTTAAAATTCAGACATTTTATACAAGAACAAACGGCTGAAATTGGTGAAATTGGCAATAAAAACGGCGAAAATTCGGAAAAATAACAAGGTTACAACGATGACAAACGGTTACAGAAATCCGGAGATGGTTACAAAGCGGTTGACATCTGGTCGAAAAAATTCAGAGGGTATATGAATCTGAAAACCGGCAAATGGGTGTACATCCAGAAAAAACTGTGCTATACTAATAATAGTTTTTGACGTTTGGCTGTCGTGTGTGGACCACGGCGGTTTCAGGATAAAGTAATAGCAAATACGAAAAATCAAATCTTATTCCGCGCTGCGGGATGCCGAATACAGCGGAACCGGAAGTGCCGGTGCGCTGTTTTGCTGTGCCTGTATCAGAGGCCATGCATCCCGCGTGTGCGTTCATGTAAAGGAAAGTGGTACGCATTTATGAAAGAAAAACTGAAGATTATACCGTTGGGCGGACTCAATGAGATCGGTAAGAACATGACGGTCGTGGAGTACGGACAGGACATTTTTGTCATTGACTGCGGCATGGCGTTTCCGGACAATGATTTGCTGGGCGTCGATCTGGTCATTCCGGATGTCACGTATCTGCGCCGGCACAAGAACAAGGTGCGCGGCATTGTCATCACGCACGGCCATGAGGATCACATCGGTGCACTGCCGTATGTGCTCAAAGAGCTGAATGTTCCGGTCTATTGCACGCGTCTGGTGGCAGGTATCCTGAGTTCCAAGTTTGAGGAGCACCGCATGACCAAGCAGGTCAAGATCAACTGCGTCAAGGCAGGCGATCACATCAAGCTGGGCTGCTTTGACATTGAGCTGATTCATACCAATCATTCGATTGCAGATGCAGTCGCTTTGGCGATTCGCACCCCACTGGGCACCATCATTCACACCGGTGACTTTAAGATTGACCCGACGCCGGTATCCGGTGAGATGATTGACCTGACCCGCTTTGGTGAGCTGGGCAAGAAGGGTGTGCTGGCGCTGATGAGCGATTCGACCAATGTTGAGCGTCCGGGCTATACACCGAGTGAGATGGAGGTCGGCAAGACGTTTGAGGCACAGTTTAAGGGCTGTGACCAGCGCATTGTTGTTGCGACGTTTGCCTCCAACATTTATCGTGTACAGCAGGTTGTAGACGCCGCACATCACAACGGCAGAAAGGTAGCCATCTGCGGCCGAAGCATGGAGAACATCTCCAATGTGGCAATGGAGCTGGGATACCTCAATGTGCCGAAAAATGTGCTCATTGATATTTCCGAGGTCAATCGCTACCCGAAGAGCAAGGTTGTCGTTGTGTGCACCGGCTCGCAGGGTGAGGCAATGAGTGCCCTGTACCGGATGGCATTTTCCAGCCACAAGCAGGTAGACATTGGCTCGGGAGATAAGGTCATTATTTCTGCGTCTGCGATTCCGGGCAACGAGAAGTCGGTGACCAAGATGATTAACGAGCTGAGCAAAAAGGGTGCTGAAGTCATCTATGATCGCTCCGCGATTATCCATGTTTCCGGTCATGCTTGTCAGGAAGAACTCAAGCTGATGCTGTCGCTGATCAAGCCGAAGTATTTCATTCCGGTGCACGGTGAGTATCGCATGCTGCGCCGTCACGGAGAGCTTGCTGTACAGACCGGTGTGCACCCGCGCCGCGTCATCATCACGGACATTGGACGTCCGGTAGAAATCACCGCGAAATCTGCGCGCCTTGCCAATCCGGTTCCGTCCGGCAAGGTATTGGTTGACGGTCTTGGCATCGGTGATGTCGGCACGGCTGTTCTGCGCGACAGAAAGCATTTGTCCGAAGACGGTCTGCTGGTTGTCGTTGTGACGCTGGACAGCGAGAGCGGCATTGTCATCGCGGGTCCGGACATTGTTTCCCGCGGCTTTATTTACGTCAAGGAAGCAGAAGACCTCATGGAGGAGCTGCGCCGCATTTCTCAGCGTGCGCTGGATCGCTGCTTGGATGATCACGTCCGCGATTGGACGACCATCAAGGCAAATGTCAAAAACGATCTGTCTGAGTTCCTCTACCGCAAGACCAAGAGAAGCCCGATGATCCTTCCGGTCATCATGGAAATTTAACTTTCGCTAGCTTTATCCGAAGAAAAACGATGCGCCGATGCTGTCCGCTGCGGACGGTATCGGCGCTTTTATGTTTGAAAGAAACAGCGGCAGAGGATGCATCATCCTCTGCCGCTTTGGTTGTTATGCCTGAGAATCTTCCTTTTGCGGTGCGTTTCGCAAAAACTCACTGATGTTGAGTCCGGCAATGGCGCCGTCTGCCACAGCCTTGGCAATTTGCAGGACACCGCCGACACAGTCACCGGCTGCGAACAGACCCGGTACATTGGTCTGATAGCTGCGGTCGATCTTGACGTCGCCGTCGTCCATGATGACGCCCATGCGGCGGGCGAAATCTGCCGCGGAAGCGATGCCTTGTGCCAAGAACAGACCCTCTGTCGGATACAGCTGCTTTTCCGTCTGGATGCCGGACAGCATGCCGAAATCATCCGTGCGCAGCTCGGTAATCGGCTCGGTCACAATCGGAATATCCGACGGAATGTTGTGGGTGGTGATGGTTGCGCCGTTTGTAAACAGGCGAAGATGTTCCGTCAGCGGGCGCAGATGGTTGAGCTCTGCGACGGCGTGGTCGCCGCTGCCGACAACGGCGAGCGAACGGCCGCGCATCAGGAAACCGTCACACTGCGCGCAGTGGCTGACGCCGTAACCAATCAGATGATCGGCGTCCAGATTGGAAGAAATACGCTGTTTTCCGGTTGCCAGCAAAATCGTGCGCGCCGTGTAGCTGCTGCCGGAGGATGTGTTTACGATAAAACCGTTGGATTCGCGAATGGATACGACTTCATCGCTGATCACTTCAATGCCAAGACGTTCGACCTGTACCAAACCGCGGCGGAACAATTCGTCACCGCTGACCGGTTCTGCCAGACCAAAATAATTTTCGATGCGATGGCTCTGGCCGAGAGCACCGGAATCGCGCCCGATGACAAGCGGCGTATAGCCTGCGCGTCGAACATACAATGCAGCAGACAGTCCTGCCGGACCCTTTCCGATGATGATACAATCTTTCATTTGAAATAAAACTCCTTACTATGGGGAGACAGATGCTCAGCGCGTTTGTTCCGGAAGCCGGATGCTGATTTCTCCGGCGACCAGTGTGCTGCGCTGGCCGTTCTGCTCAATGATGAGATGACCGTTGGAATCAATGCCAACCGCCGTTGCCGGTTCCCGTTTGTCAAAACGGATGACAGTAATCGGTTGTCCGAGAAAATGAATGAACGAGCGGTAGCGGTCAATCAAAGCATCGGTCTGACCAGCCGCGATGAGATCGCAGCAAGACTCCATGTGATTGAAAAAAGATGCTGCCAGCGCGTTGCGGCGGACGGCGTGCGGGGCGAAGTCCTCCAAACAGCCTGCAATATCTGCGATTTCCGGCGCAAGACCGCCGGCCGGTGTGCGAACATTGAGACCAATGCCGACAATGACATAGGACAGTTGACCGGTTTCCGCTTCGATGGAGGCCTCGGTCAAAATACCGCACAGCTTTTTGCCGTGCATGAGTACGTCATTGACCCATTTGATGTCCGGCGTAAAGCCGGCAGTTTCTTGAATTGCCTCGCAGGCGGCGATGGCGGCGCCGACCGTCATCAGATGCATGCGTTCCAGCGGGATGTTGGGGCGCAGCAGCAGACTGATATAGATGCCGCTGCCGGAAGGAGATACAAAGCTCCGTCCCAGTCTGCCGCGGCCGGCGGTCTGGCAGTCTGCGACGACGGCATATCCATGGGGCAGGTCTGCGGCGCGCTGCTTGAGATAATTGTTGGTAGAATCCACCGTGGACAGCACACACAGATGCTGTGCGGCGTACCGGGTTGTCAGATTCATAGAAATGCCGGCTTCAGACAAGGCATCACTCGATTCATCCAAGCAATAGCCTCCGCCGGCTGCTGAGGTGATGGGAAATCCCATCTCGCGCAGAGAGGAAACCGCCTTCCATATTGCTGTGCGGGACACGCCCAATTTCCGTGCCAGTGTGCCGCCGGAGATTTGCTCTCCGCGGTGCTCTTCCAGTGTGCGCAGCACATCATCTCGAACCATCCAATCATCCTTTCGGGTCTTTTTAACCTTTCCTTATTGTAATACAGATATTGACGCAGTACAATAGATTTTACTTGGAAACGAGGAAAATTCACAAATGCAGTCGAAAGAAAGAGGACATAGATACATGGCGAGTACAAACGATATCATCAGCGGCATTGCGCGCACACAGGAAGAACGAATTTTGCTCACGCAGATCGCGCAGAAGGCGGAGACCTGCCGTGAAAAGTGCTATCTGACGCACACAAAATTTTTGGATATGCACGAGGCGGCGCTGGCAGATCGGCTGCTGCGCGGTCTGGGAGAACGCGGTATTTTCTGGGGCGGATATGAGCAGGCGGAACGCCGCATGGTCTTTTTTCTGCCGGAATGGATGGATGCCGTGCCGACAGAGGGAGAGGACTGCCCGATTGTTGTCATTCGCTGTTTGCGCAGCAAAAATGACGCGCTGACGCATCGGGATTATCTCGGTTCGCTGATGGGCTTGGGACTGCGCCGCGACGGCATCGGAGATATTTTGGTCAGCGAACACGGCGCAGATATTCTTGTGCTCAAAGACATTGCGCCGTATCTGCTCATGCATTACAGCCAAGCGGGACGCAAGCATTTGCAGACGGAAGAAATTCCGCTCACGCAATTGATTGTTCCCGAAGAAAAAGTGACCATGCTGCGCGATACGGTCGCATCTATGCGGCTGGATGCCGTGACGGCATCGCTGTTCCGCATGTCGCGCGCCAAGGCGGCGGACGCCATCCGTGCAGGAAAAGTGTTTGTCAATCAGCAGGAATGTATCCATACAGACAAAGAAATTGCGGTGCATGACCGCATTACGCTGCGCGGCACCGGACGCGGAGAGATTGCGGAAATTTTAGGCGAGAGTAAAAAGGGGCGTGTCGTGCTGTCGCTCAAGCGATTTGGATGATTCTTAAAAATCTGTCATTTCAAATTTTTGTTATTGCAGGAATACGAAAGCCGTGTTATACTAATAGTAACAATTGTGAGGGAGGCAGAAAAATGGGAAGACAGCCAAACACAACGGATGTGCCGGAGCGCAGCGGCTCGGTGCAGGGATTGGAAGAAAATCTCAAGAAAGCAGTGTCGGAGATGCTCGTGTTGTTTTTGCTCAACGAGAGAGAAATGTATATCGGCGAAATTCCGGAAGAACTGGAACGGCGCAGCGATGGAAAGTTTCACATCGTGTTCCCGTATTCGGTGATTTACCGCATGGTTAAGTTTGAGTACATTGACGAGCTGAAAAAACGCGTGGCACCGGATGGCAGAAAGCGCCAGTATTACGGCATCACGCCAAAAGGCAGAGAGTATCTGGTGCGGCTGACCGACACTTTTGGGCAGTTTATGCAGTGCATCGGACTGATTTTGCAGTCGGGAGATGCGCAGGAACACACGGCAAATCAAGAAGAACAAGACCGCGGCAAGATAGCACGACTAACCGTTTGACAGAAGGAAAAAATTGATAAAATAAACTTTCTTTGACAAAATAGCAATTGGCGTGGTATAAAAGAAAAATTCATTGACAAATGAAAATGCAGATGATACTATTGTGCTAGAAAATAACATTACGAGAGACACATAAAGATAGGAGAGATTCCAATGCAGAAAGAAGGAAAGATTCGAGAGTAGCAACTTGGATGTACAGAAAGGACGGGTATTTTGGAAAAGACAGCAAGATAAAGAGTTTTAAATGATCTGATTACATTTAATTTAGCGCATTATGGTGCTGACGTACAGAGAGGGGAGAATGCCATGAGATTATGGAGAAAAAATCTGCTGATGGTTGGTTTTGTCTTTGTGGCGGCGGCTGTCATCACTGCGGTTGTATTTAGCCAATTTGACATTCTAAACTACACGGCAGAGGGCGTGATTCCGATTGTATTGGAAGTCATTGCGGCTATTTGCTTTGCTGTCTTTGCCATTACTCGACCGTATACGGAAAATTGGTTTCCAAGAACCTTGGCGGCGATTGTAGCGGCGGGCATTCCGGCATTTGTTTGGTATGCGATTTGGTTTGTCGATTGATTGGAGAGAATATGGCAGAAATTTTCACGCAGATCTTGAATGTTGTTGTTCTGGGCTTGATTGCAGTTATTGTTGTGTATGCGGCACGGGCACTGGACAAATACACGAAAAGAAAAAAATAAAAATTTTTGCAGCTGTTTTTTGGTTTATGAGATAACAGGCGGAAAATTTCCCGATTCCAGCGAGTCGGGGAATTTTTTTTGCAATTTTGTAAAACGGTGTTGCACCGTGCGGTGTCAAACTGTCTTATGGTATAGAAAGACAACAGTGGACAATACATGAAATATAGAAACATAAGGAGTGGTTTCATATGAAAACTGGTTTTAAGTTTGGCATTGCGGCAGTTGCGCTGACCGCTTGTATCGCTGGCAGCACGATGTGGGCAAACGCAGATTCCGAGGATGAAGCAATCAAGGAAGCATTTATCAGCTCGCAGAATATGTTCCAGCAAATTGGACATTTCGAGTCGGATAACGGAAAAACTGACCAACTGAGTGAAGAACAGATTCAGAGTTATATTGATCGGTTTAATACAGGAGTAGATTCGTATTATTCATTGGATAATCCGTCTCGAGAAAACTATAAGGAACTGAATGAGCGTGTATTGAGAGAATGTGCAAAGGATGTCGTGGACTATAAGGTGGATGGTGGCGTTTTATCCTGTACAGCAGAAAATATCAAACTGAATGAAGATAGAACATCTGCTACGATGCACGTTGTATTTGTAGAATGGGGCAATTGGGTAGAAGAAAATGAAGATGGGCAGATTGAAGTATCTGCACCAACCGGACAACTTTCTGCAAATGTGACGATGGTCAAAGAAGATGGACAGTGGAAATTGCAGTCGATGAATCAAGCGGATCTTTTATTTGGAGCGGATGCGATTTCTGATTTGCAGGAAGCAGAGCAGAAGACCGATGCGAAAGGACGTTCTGCGGTGAGCGTATACAGCGCAGAACAGCAGGAGCAGATGCAGGCATTCAACGAATACCAACAAAAGACCTATACAGAATATGACAACTTTTCTGAGGCACTCAAAGCCGCGGAAAGCATTGATCCGAATGAGATCAACCCGTTCCCGCTCTGGAATGAGATGGGCGGTTATTCGCTAGAGGAGTAAACGAGATACTATCTGGGAAAATATAAAATCAATCCCCACTTCTCGCACGAGAGGTGGGGAATTGATTTGATGAGGGAAGAACAAATCATGAACAGACAAGATAAAATATTAACGGACAGAAAAATCTTTCATGCAATCGGATATTTGTGCATGGCTGCGGCGATTGCGCTGGCTGTTCAATTTGCGCAGGGAAGCCTTGCGTGGAATCATACCGTGCAGGGAATCCTTCCGATTGTTTTGCAAGAGCTGGCAGCTGTGTGCTTGGGCGAATATGTGGCAACCAGACCCGACACGGATGCTTGGATTGGAAGAACCCTGAAAACGGTGCTT